>OHAH01000379.1_pt1 | contig 36422 bp, 29 predicted proteins | sample 1577071 | NCBI WGS metagenome assembly OHAH01 (sample SAMEA3541520, study PRJEB24748) | human gut metagenome | biome: human gut; feature: human-associated habitat; material: faeces | place: China | collected 2012 | reverse complement strand
GTCACTTTTTTTATAAGGGTTGTTCACTTTTCTCGCCATGCAGTTTAAGACATCGCCCCTGAAACCATCCGAGCCCTGCACCATGGATAAAATGCCATCTTCTTTACTTGCTGAAAGAACTGCTGCCCCTGCGCCGTCCCCAAAAAGCACGCAGGTGCTCCGGTCCGTCCAGTCCATCATTTTTGACAGCGTTTCCGCTCCAATCACAAGCGCATGCTGATATCCGCCATGTTCTAAATACAGCGCCGCAGTATCCAGTGCAAAAAGAAAACCGGAACACGCTGCATTGATGTCGAACGCAACTGCATTTTCTGCACCGATATTTTTCTGCACCTCACAGGCAAGTCCCGGAAGATGTTTATCTGCAGAAACAGTTGCCGCAATGATGATATCCACATCTTCCGCTGAAATATCTGCATTTTTCAACGCCTTGCCGGCTGCCTCTGTAGACATACCGGTGGTTGTCTCCTCTACCGCAATATGTCTGGCAATAATCCCGGTTCTCGACCGGATCCATTCGTCCGATGTTTCCATGATCTGACCAAGATCATCATTTGTCACGCGAAGCTTCGGAAGGCAGCTTCCCGTTCCTGTTATTTTTACCTTCATAATATTCCTCTCTTCTCTGTCCGGTCACAAAACGATTCGTACTCTCTGTGCACATAGCCGCTGTGATTTTGCTAAAATTTCCGGAATCTCGCATAGCGCTCGGACGCAAACTGTTCTCCTGTCTTGCCATTTTGTTTCTCAAGAAACTTTTTTATATTTCCTTTCAGATAGCGCGAGATTGATTCACAGGCTTTTGCGTCTGCCACACCATATTCCGGGATGATCTGTTCAATGACACCCAGCGATTTTAAATCCATGGCCGTGATTTTCATAATCTCACTTGCCTCTTTTGCACGTTTTCCGTCTTTCCACAAAATGGATGCAAATCCTTCCGGCGAAAGCACACAATAGGTTGCATTTTCCATCATCCATACTTCATTTCCGACCGCTAAGGCAAGCGCTCCGCCGCTTCCGCCTTCCCCGATCATGATGCAGAGAACCGGTACTTTTAATGCTGACATCTCATAGAGATTCCGGGCGATCGCTTCCCCCTGCCCACGTTCCTCTGCCTCCATTCCACAGTATGCTCCCGCTGTGTTTACAAATGTGATCACCGGGCGTCCGAATTTTTCTGCCTGTTTCATCAGACGTATCGCTTTCCGGTATCCTTCCGGCGACGGCATTCCATAATTGTGTTTCATGCAGTCCTTAAAATCTTTTCCTTTCTGGATTCCGATCACGGTCACAGGCTGGCCGTCGAGATATGCGACTCCACCTACGATTGCCGGATCATCCCGAAAGTATCTGTCACCATGGAACTCCATAAATTCATCAAAAATATTTTCCATATAATCAGTGGCAGAAGGTCTGTCTACTTTCCTTGCGGCTTTTACCTTTTCCCACGGCGTCAGTCCTTTTGCCCTTGCCGCGCGCTCCCGCATCAACTCTGTCGGCTCGTAGTTATCATCCATGCGCAATGGATCAAAATCAGCAAATCCTTTCCTGCTGTGATGCATTTTTAAAATACGGTTTAAGGTTATTTTCAGATTTTTCCGCTCAACAATGGCATCCACAAAACCATGCTCTAACTGAAATTCCGCACGTTGAAATCCCTCCGGAAGTTTTTGTCCGATCGTCTGCTCGATCACGCGGGGTCCTGCAAAACCGATCAATGCTCCCGGCTCTGCCAGGATAATATCTCCGAGCATTGCAAAACTTGCGGTCACACCTCCGGTCGTCGGATCTGTCAATACCGGCACATACAAAAGCCCTGCATCAGAATGCTTTTTTAAAGCTGCGGAAGTCTTTGCCATCTGCATCAGGGAAATAATACCTTCCTGCATTCTCGCCCCACCGGAGCAGCAGAACAAAATAACCGGAAGCTTTAAATCTGTCGCCCGTTCCACACCGAGCGCAATTTTTTCTCCGACCACATGTCCCATGCTGCTCATCAGGAATCTTGCATCACAGATTCCAAGAACTGTCTCTTCCCCATATATTTTGCATCGTCCGATGGTCACTGCCTCATGCAGTCCGGTCTTTTCCCTGGCTGCCTCCACCTTCTGGGTATATTCCGGAAAATCCAGTGGATTTTCTGATTCCAGATATTCAAACCATGGTTCAAAGGTTCCTGCATCTGCCACCATGCGGATCCTGTTTTTAGTCCGCACGCGGAAATAGCTTCCACACTCATAGCAGACATACTTATTTTTTTCCACTTCCGCCTTGTTCACTTCTCTCTTACATGCTGGGCAGACCACTGTACTTCCCGGTATTTTCTGCTGATCCGCTGCCGGTGGTGGTGTCATAACTTCCGCCTGCACTTCCTCTTTGCGGTAAGTTACTGCATTTTTTCTTTCAGGTTTTATGGATATCAGCTTTCTTCTTCTCAAAATTGCTGGCATAATATTTCCTTTCTGTTACAGCTTCTATGTAATGCCTTTCTATTCTGTTACTCTACTGCAAAGGTGAGTTCTGCAATGCATGCAATTTCATCTCCGACTTTTGCCGTCGCTTTTCCCACCCCGATCGGTCCTTTCACTTTTATAATTTCCGTCTCCAGCGTGAGAATATCTCCGGGAACTACTTTTCTTTTAAATTTTGCAGAATTGATGGACGCAAAATAAGCTGTTTTTCCACGGTTTTCATCTTTTCCAAGGATTGCGACCGCACCGGTCTGCGCCAGTGCCTCCACGATCAGCACCCCCGGCATCACCGGTTCTTCCGGAAAATGTCCTGCAAAAAAAGGTTCATTGAAACTTACGCATTTCTTCGCCACTGCACGGACACCATACTCAATTTCTTCTACCGAATCAATGAGCAGCATTGGCTGTCTGTGCGGCAGGATTTCCATGATCTGACTGATGTTTAATACTGACATCGCTGCCTCCTTATCTGCAGCCATCGATATCTTTGTCAGATACAATGGCGTATTTTTTCAATAGAATACTTGCATTATGACCGCCAAATCCAAGGGAATTGCTCAGTGCATACTGCACCTCCATCGAAACCGGTTCTTTGCAATAATCGAGATCCAGTTCCTCATCCGGCACTTTATAGCCAACTGTGGCATGAATATAGTCTTCCTCAATCTCTTTCACACAAGTGATAAACTCGATCGCTCCGGCAGCTCCCAGCATATGTCCGACCATAGATTTTGTGGAATTGACCTTCATTTCACCGGCATGCGCCCCAAATGCAAGTTTGATCGCACGCGTCTCAAAGAGATCGTTATGGTGCGTGGATGTTCCATGTGCATTGATGTAATTGACCTCATCCACTGTGATCCCTGCATCCCAAACGGCATTTAACATGGCTCTTGCTGCGCCGCTGCCATCTTCTGCCGGAGATGTGATATGATACGCATCCGAAGAACAGCCATAACCGACAACCTCTGCATATATCTTTGCGCCACGGCGTTTTGCATGCTCTAATTCCTCTAACACGACCACCGCTGCGCCCTCTCCCATGACAAAGCCGCTGCGTTCTTTATCAAACGGAATGGAACATCTCTCCGGATCGGTTTCTGCTGTGAGTGCCGTAAGTGACGTAAAACCAGCGATTGCGGTCGGACAGATACTTCCCTCGGTTCCCCCGGAAACCATAATGTCTGCCTCACCATACTGAATGGCACGGAATGCCTCACCAATCGTATTCGTTCCTGTGGCACAGGCGGTCACAACATTGATACTTTTTCCTTTTAATCCAAAATGAATGGAAACATTTCCTGCTGCCATATTGGAGATCATCATGGGAACGAATAAAGGTCCCACTCTCCCCGGTCCTTTTTCTGTCAGCCTTGTATGTTCGCGCTCAATCGCCTGAAGGCTTCCCACGCCGCTTCCAATGGCACAGCCTGCCATATACGGATCTTCCTGATCTATTTCAAGCCCGGAATCCTCAATTGCCTCCTTCGCTGCCGCCACGGCATACTGGCTGAATAGTTCCATGCGCCTTGCTTCTTTTGCATCCATATAATTTTTTGCATCAAACTCTTTTACTTCTGCTGCAAGCTTACATTTATAATTAGTGGTGTCGAATTTTGTAATTTCAGAAAACCCGGTTTTCTGTGCTTTTACATTCTGCCAGAATTCATCCACACTCAGTCCGATCGGTGTGACTGCTCCCATTCCCGTTACCACTACGCGTCTTTTTGCCATATTGTTCTCCTCATGATATATATTCTTTACATGTGCATGCCGCCGTCCACGGAGATCACCTGTCCGGTGATATAATCTGCCAGATCCGATGCTAAAAATGCAGCCACACCGGCCACATCTGACACCCGCCCTGTCCGCTGAAGCGGAATCTGTTTTTTTACCGCTTCCCTGGCAGCCTCCGGCATCGCCTCTGTCATCTCTGTCTCGATAAATCCGGGTGCCACTGCATTGCATGTGATCCCTCTCGACGCAAGCTCCCTTGCCACACTTTTGGTAAGACCGATCACTCCGGCTTTGCTTGCACTGTAATTTGCCTGTCCTGCATTCCCCATGACGCCGGAAACAGAAGAAATATTAATGATCTTACCGGATTTCTGTTTCAGGAAATAACGCGAAGCATGGCGGATTGTATGAAATGCACCTTTCAGATTCGTATCAAGTACCCTGTCAAAATCTTCCTCACTCATTTTCATGATCAGTCCATCTCTTGTGACCCCTGCATTATTGATCAGAATATCGAGGTGTCCATAGTTGTTTATGATCATTTCCATCATTTTTCCGCAGGCATCAAAATCAGAAACATCACATTGTACAGGCGCTGCCATTCCACCCTGTTTTATGATTTCTTTTACAGTCTGTTCTGCTGCGTCCGGCGAACTGTTATAATTGACAATGACAAACGCTCCACATGATGCCAGTGTCTTTGCAATCTCTTTTCCGATTCCGCGGCCGGCTCCCGTGACAAGTGCCACTTTATTTTTCAAAGAATCTGTTAACATGCTCCCGCCTCCACATGACTTCCGATAAACTGAATAAAATCTTCCATTTTATCAATGCTGCTCACTTTTACATCCCGGTTCACTTTTTTCACAAATCCACTCAATGTTCTTCCCGGTCCGATCTCTACAAATTCATCCGCACCATCTGCAAGCAGCCGTTCTATGGTCTGCTGCCAGCGCACAGAAGAAGATACCTGACTGGCAAGCAATGGTTTCACTTCCTCTTTTTTTGTGACATAGTCTGCCGTTACATTTGCAATATAAGGAACAAATGAATCACTGATCTCTACTTTTTTTAATTCTTCTTTTAACTTTTCTCCTGCACCCTGCAACATTTTCGAATGAAACGGGCCGCTGACTTTCAATGGAACAACGCGTTTTGCCCCAGACGCCTTACATGTTTCTCCTGCCAGATGCACTGCTTCCTCCTGACCGGAAATGACGATCTGTCCAGGGCAGTTGTAATTGGCTATGGAAACCTCGCTCCCTGTCTGCTCTGCTGTTTCTCTGCAGATCTGCTCAATTGCCGCTGCATCCAGTCCTAGCACTGCTGCCATTGCTCCACCGGCCGGGACAGCTTCCTGCATAAAAATGCCTCTTTTCCGCACCAGTTCAAATGCTTCCTCAGCAGTCATGACTCCGGATGCGATCAACGCTCCATACTCACCAAGACTCAATCCGGCTGTGACATCCGGCTGATAACCGTTCTGTTCCAACGCCATATAAATTGCAGCTTCCGTAGCCAGCATACAGATCTGCGTGTACTCTGTGATATTTAATTTTTCGTTCTCCTCAAAGCACAGTGCCGGGATATCCAATCCAGTCACCTCTGATGCAAGATCGTACACTTCTTTACAAATAGGGATCTGTTCGTAAAATTCTTTTCCCATGCCAATATATTGGGATCCCTGTCCCGGAAACATAAATACTGTCTTTCCCATCCTGATAACCACACCTTTCTCAAATCTTCAAATCTGCGCATGTCAGGTCATTTTCTTCCTGCAAGCAGCGCTCTGGCACCTGTGACAACTTCCTCTATGATCTCCTGACAGGTCTGCTCTTTTTTCACAAGTCCGGCGCTCTGTCCTGCCATCAGACTTCCATGAACTGCATCCCCTTCGATCACCGCTTTGCGCAGAGAGCCGAGTGTCAACTGCTCTAACTCCTCAAAAGAGGCACCTTCCTTTTCTAATTTCAGATAATCTCTTGTCATCTGGTTTCGCAGTACCCTGATCGGATGCCCGGTACTCATACCTGTCACTTCAGAATCGATGTCTTTTGCTTTGATAATGCGTTCCTTATAATTCTGGTGTACGATCGATTCTTTTGCGACCACAAACCGTGTTCCCATCTGCACACCTTCCGCTCCCAGCATCATGGCTGCCGCCATTCCTCTGCCGTCCGCAATGCCTCCGGCGGCAATGACCGGAATGGTCACTGCATCCACAACCTGCGGCACCAGCGTCATCGTGGTCTGTGAACCAATGTGTCCACCGGACTCCATCCCCTCTGCGACCACGGCATCTGCCCCTGCGCGTTCCATCATTTTTGCCATCGCAACACTTGCTACAACCGGAATTACGGTGACGCCTGCCTGTTTCCACATCTCCATGAATTTTCCCGGATTTCCGGCTCCTGTCGTCACAATTTTTACGCCCTCTTCCACGACCACTTTTGCGACTTCCGGAGCATTTGGATTCAAAAGCATCACATTGACTCCAAACGGTTTATCCGTCAGTTCTTTTGTTTTTCTGATCTGTTCTCTGACTACTTCCGGTGGAGCACTGGCTGCACCGATCAGTCCGATTCCTCCTGCCTCTGAAACTGCTGCTGCAAGATGATACTCTGCAACCCATGCCATTCCGCCCTGGATCACAGGATACTGACAGCCAAGCAAATCCGTAATTCTCGTTTTCATTGTTTCCTGCCTCTCTTTGAATATTTGTAAATGGTCTTAAGCTTCCACACCTTTTTCTTTGAGATAACCGATAATATCGTTGACTGTTACAATCTTTTCAAGATCCTCTGATGGGATCTCGATTCCGAACTCCTCTTCCAGAGCCATCACCATTTCAAATAAATCTAAGGAATCTGCGCCCAGATCGTCTTTGAATTTTGTTTCCGGCTTAATCTCTGCCTCATTTACATTTAACTGTTCTGCAATAATCGGTTTCATCTTTTCTAACATTTTGCTTTTCCTCTTTCTTTCCCGGCTTTCGCCTGTTGTTTTTCATATTATTTTGTTTGATTTTCTAATTATTTGATTATCAAACTATTTGATAGGCAAAGTATATGCATTTCTGTTTTATTTGTCAAGAGGATTTTTCTGAATCACTTTCTTACGCAGCAAAACAGCAAGTGTTTTACTGCTGTGTGAACAGTAACATTTTTCTTTTCTATATACAGAACGACCGATCTGTGCTATATTAAAAGTGCTTCAATGAGTCATGAATGATTGCATTTTATATGCAAAAATTGGAAATGAAAGCGAGGTAGAATTTATGGATATTACAGGTTTAGACGCAGCATTAAGTACTGTTTCTTCATATGACATCGGTTCTTCCACAAGCCCTGTTACATTACAGGAAGATATCGGAGTTGCAATGCTCGGAAAATCTTTAGATATGACACAGACATTAGGTGCCGGCATGGTTCAGATGATGGAAAATTCCGTCACACCATATCTTGGAAGTAATATCGATCTTTATATCTGAAAAGGAAGTCGCAGATATTGTTCTGCGGCTTTTGCTTTGCCCACAAATTGTTGGAATCTTTGTGATTTCAAGAGCTTTTATGAAAATTTCAGGTTGACTTTCCCGCTGCATCTTGCTATATTGATACTCGTTAAGGCGTCATAGACCTTAACAGTATTTATAACAGAATCCAAAACGCTAGGGGCGCAAAAAATGCTGCATTTGCCAGACATTCCAACGCTGAGAGATGATTCTTCATCAACCCTTATTACTTGAACCGGATAATACCGGCGTAAGGAAGCTTTTATGATATTTCTCATCAGATGATAGAGTTTTTTCCTCCTGGCGCAAAAGATCTGAAACGCAAGGAGGATTTTATTTATGAAAGAATTTTTTACTACCACGATCGGAGCCTGGGATGATGGCTCTGTACGCCTTACTGCACCGGGAATCGCGGTTGTAGTAGTCATTATTGCACTTCTCGTTATTGTCGCAGCAGTGATCCGCCACAGAAATGCAGAGAAAAAAACAATTCTCACCACAAAACAGCTTGTCTACTCTGCCGTTGCGATCGCGCTTGCAGTAGTATGCTCCATGATTAAGTTTGCGAATCTGCCAATGGGCGGTTCCGTTACTTTATTCAGCATGTTGTTTATCGCACTGATCGGTTACTGGTACGGTCCTTATGTTGGTCTTATGACTGCCGTTGCCTACGGTCTTGTTCAGTTTGTTATGGAGCCAATTTTCTATACCGTTCCGCAGATGATTTTAGACTACCCTCTGGCATTTGGTGCTTTAGGGCTCGCCGGATTTTTTGCAAACAAAAAACACGGACTTCAGATTGGTTATATCGTTGCCGTGTTTGGACGTTATGTATTTGCTGTGATCTCCGGTGTCGTATTCTTCGGTGCATATGCCCCGGAAGGAACACCTGCTATTGTGTACTCTTTAACTTACAATGCAACTTATATCGTACCGGAAGCGATTGCTACTTTGATTGTGATCAGTCTGCCGCCTGTTGCAAAGGCTTTGGCGCAAGTAAAGAAAAATGCGTTGTCTGCATAACCGGAGTTTAATTTGCGTAGTGTTGCAGATTCTGCGATGCTTTCTTAGGGCTTGAAGGGCAGATATAAGCGTCCTCTCGCAAGTCGTGGTTTTATAGGTTTATGAAAAGAAAAACGGTATAAACGAAATATTATGTTTCTGTTCGCTGGACATTCCGATAGGCTTCTGAGCAACAATCTTGAGAAGCAGTGCTTCCCAAGATTGTTAGAATCCTATCTCCATAGCTCACAAAGAAAATAATATTTGTTTATACCGTTTTTCTTTCATTTACGTTATGAATGACTTGTGAAAGGACGCTTATATATGCCCAATCAACGTTATGAAGTGCGCTACAAAATCTGCGAGTTACGTTATGGAACTCCGGTTAGGGGATGAGTGTCTATTTGGTAGTCGCAAAATTCAAGGTGTTCAATTCCTTGCAATTTATTATAGGAATTATTGGCAGAATTGTGAGTGGTTTATTTACCACATACATAGTACGTCTTGTAGATAAATTGACACAAAAATAACCGCCATAGTTAATAAGCGGTCGTTTTTGCGTTGATATTTAGTTTATATTAGCCAACACACCACATATTGACTCAAACCGTCTAACGGATACTTGCTTGTTATTTTTTATACCTACACATTTTAGCACATCAAAAATGTATTTGCAATAGTCTTAACGAAATAGAACAAACCTATTATGTAAAATGGACGGATATTGTTTTCGTTTTGCGTTAGGGAGAGTTTCATCTCCATAACGCAACGAAATACAATATCCGTCCATTTCACATTCATGCTTTTGTAAGTATGTCAGACTGCAATATTTTGTTTATAATCTAAAACTCTTTATACAAGAGAATAATATGTTGAATTTCTTTGAAACTAAGACTATAATAAACATATATTCTTGATATATAAGAATAAGTCTTAGGAGTTAGGAAAAAGTGCAATTATGATCACATATATTTGCCACAATAAAAATGACAAAACAGGTGAGAATCTGCCATGTACAAATAATCGATGTGAGACAAGTATATGTCCTAGTTGTGGCGGACGGTCAGATGCCATTTCAGAGATTTTCTGGTGTCCAGAATGTCAGGTGCCGATTTACGAGAAGAATTGTCCGGTTTGTGGACAGGAAGGCAAAAAGCTGACCAGTGATGTAAGACCGGTATTTCCGGAAGAACGCCTGCTTTTAGAAATCATTTTGGAAAAGCCGTTTGCATTTGAAAAAGATTCTGTCTGGAACGGCAACGGAAATAATTATTTTGTAAATGGGAAAAAAATTAAATTTTCTGTCAAAGACCTGAAAAATAAGGATGCAGATGTAATTCGAAAGCAATATGAAGAATTAAAAGCGCAGAATACTTATCAGTATTTTGAAAAACAGATGGAACGTTTTATTTTGTGCAATAAAGAACGATATAACTGGATCGTGGAAGAGGCGAAGGGGTATATCAGAAGCATGACAGAGAATTTTGATATCACAGATATGTTTGTCTCGTTCAGCGGAGGAAAGGATTCTACTGTCACAGCAGATCTGGTGACACGTGCTTTAAGCAATCCACAGATCATGCATATTTTTGCATAAAGAAAACGCAGAACTATATCTGCTCATGTGTAATAAATTTAATAATATTGATCATGAATTGATTTCAGAAGCAGAATTTCGTGATATTCATGTTAGATTTGTTAAGGAAATTAAAAAACTTGATAAGGACGATAAAAAGAATGTTATTGATACAAAGACGCAGTTCGATAGCATCATTACAGAACTTGATATGATACAAAAGGAATCGAAGTATGTATGAACAAGCAAAGTATTTCAAGTAGAGCGCGGGCGTGTGTATAATGCAGATGAGTTCGAGGCAAGCGGACTAAAGAATATTACAAAATATGATGAATCTTCAAAAGAACAAAGCAATAAAGAGAATAAAGCCAGATAGTTTTGAGGGCGTGGGAGAAATCCTGCGTCCTTTTTTAATGCCGGTCTGTTGCAATACAGAACATTAATTCGATGTGCAAGAGATGATTATTGGACAGTATAAAGTGCTATAAATAAAGCATAAGGAACAGATGGAACAAATGATGATAAATGAGTTGAAGATGAGCTTTTACGGAGGTGGCAGTTATGCATATACTAGCGTTTATTTTAATATTTGTAGTCGGTTCAATTATTGCTGCTTGTGATGGAGATTATTCGGGAATAGCTGCAATCGGTAAATTTGTAGGATTTTTTGTATTGTTATTCGCAGTATTATGGTTATTTACCCAGCCTGTTTTATTGATAATTGCTATTGTGGTACTAGTTTTAATTGTGATGGCTTTCTCTGCAAAGTAGCATAGGTAGATTAAATATAATGGTGTACCAACATTAGGACTTGCAGTAATTATATATCTTCTCTTATATGGTTATTTATGGTATCATATAAGAGAAGTTTTTAGTTTTATCGGGGAGTTAGGAGGTGCGATATGCCTAAATCGTCAAATCAGAAATTGAAATTGATATATCTTATGAAAATTCTATTGGAACGGACGGATGAAACGCACAGTATTACCATGCCGGAGATTATTGAAGCACTCGCTGCGTATGACATAAGTGCGGAACGCAAAAGTTTGTATAATGATATTGAAAATTTAAGGGTGTATGGTCTGGATGTTATAGGAACGCAGGAAGACAGGACATATTCCTATCATATAGGAAACAGACAGTTTGAACTTGCAGAATTAAAATTATTGGTTGATTCTGTGCAGTCGGCAAAATTTATCACAGCTAAGAAATCAAATGAGCTTATAAAAAAGATAGAAGGGCTTGCCAGTAAGTACGAAGCATCACAGTTACACAGGCAGGTATTTGTGGCTGGTCGTGTAAAGACGATGAATGAGAGCATTTATTACAATGTAGACAGGATACATACAGCAATAGCAGAAAATTCGAGGATAACATTCCAGTATTTTCAATGGAACGTTGACAAGAAGATGGAACTGCGCCATGATGGAGCACTTTACGAGGTCAGTCCATGGTCACTATCCTGGGATGATGAAAATTATTACTTAATTGCGTATGACAGTAATGAGGGAATAATTAAACATTTTCGTGTAGATAAAATGCTTTATATCAAGTCAAACGGCAAAGGAAGAGAAGGAAGGCAGGCATTCAAGTCATTTGATATGGCTGCATATGCCAGAAAAATGTTTGGCATGTATGGAGGTAAAGAAGAGTGGGTGCGCATTGAGTGCGACAATTCTTTTGCTGGTGTAATGATAGACCGCTTTGGAAAAGATGTGTCAATGATCAGATTGGATGATAAACGCTTTGTAGTCAATGTTGAGGTTGCAGTCAGCAGGCAGTTTTTAGCGTGGATCATAGGTCTTGGTGATGGAGTAACGCTTGCTGGACCAGATAATGTTGTTGAAATGATGAATGCTGAAATTGACAGATTAATAAAACAATATAAAAAATAAGAACAAAAATTCGATATGCGAGGTGTGTTTATGGGACACCTTAGTTTTTATAATAAGAATCAGATAAGAGATAAACTCTTACTGGTTCTTATTTTTTTGAAATAGGTGAGGTGGCAGTCAAAACAAAAGTTCGATATACAAGGGATGATTATAGGACAGCATAAGTAGTACTATATAATCAGAAAAAAACGAATAACCTTGATAATTCTTGATTACAGGAGGTATGGCAATGAAAAATTGGATGGATTTAAATGGCGATGGCAAAATAGATGGTGCGGAAATGATGTTTGCAGGAGAAATGCTTTGCACCAGCAGGGAAGAACATGAAGCATTATTTGGAGATGCCGGAGACTTCGAGGATGACGCAAAGGATGATTTTGAGATTGATGCAATGGCAGCAGGACTTGACGTTGATGAATTAGAACTTATGGATCCTGATGACAGGGCAGAGGCATTGGAAGATGCAGGGTTAGACCAGGATGATTATGATTTTGACTGAGTTTTTTGCAAGGGAGGCTGATTTGTATGAGAAAGAATTCATTTGGACAGGGACTGGCAATATTTTTTGTGATAATAGGTGTTCTGTTTGTAATAGGTTCAATAGGTGAAGCAAGTGAGCCTAAGTGCATTAAGGCAGGATGTGATAATAAGCAGGCAAGTGGAAGTAGTTATTGTTATCTGCATAAACCATATACTGGAAGCAGTACATCGCATAGCAGTTCATCATATAGCAATAAATCATCCGGCAGTACTTTTAAGAGTAGTACAAGTAGCTCTGGTTCAAGCAGTAGTTACAATAGTAAATCAAATTCAACAAATAATTCATCATATAGCAGTGGCACAAAGAAAAGTACAACGACAAAGAAGAGTACATATGATTCTTATGATGATGGCTATGATGATATCTATATGGATGGTGATTATGACTATGACAGATATGACAGAGACAGCGATTATGCAGATGGTGTAGATGATGCAATGGATGAGTACGGAGAAGACTGGTAAAGCTGATAAAGTTTTGCGTAAAGGAGACCATTATGGAAGAACTTTATTTTACAATAGCAGGTTGCAGCCATTATTTTGGCAGTGATTTTATTAAAAAAGGAATGAAAGTCAAACTTGAAAAAGAGCCGGATAATGAGTACGACAAAGAAGCAATATAGGTAAAGGTAAAAGGTCTTGGCAAGATAGGATATGTGGCTAACAGCCCTTTTACTGTTAAAGGTGAGTCTATGAGTGCTGGCAGGCTGTATGACAAAATTGGAGATAAGGCGAAAGGAAAGGTTGTATTTGTAGTTGATGGAGGGGTTGTATGTAGAATTACTGATATAGAGATGAATAAACAGCTAAAAGAAATGGATAAAGAGTTATAACATCTAGATACAGATAGGGCAAATATAGTGGTTCTATCTGTATATTTCTATAAAATAAAAGGGGAATAATTGAGGAAATAGTATTTTGAAAACGAAAATGATTAGAAAATAAATGAAAATCGCATACATGTGCGATTTTTATACACTAATGCAAAAAGAAATGTTGCCTTGAAAAAAATGAAATGATATAATAATCATGGAGTTTTGTACATATTTGAGACTTAAATTCTAGAGAGGTAATTGAATGAAGGTTAGCTATAAAAAATTATGGGTTATGTTGGCTGAAAAGGAAATTTCAAAACAGAAGTTTAGAGAACAATTAGAATTGTCTACTGGAACTATGACCAAATTGAATAAAGGAGAAGAAGTATCAATGAACACACTTCTTCGTATCTGTGAATATTTTGATTGTAATTTTGGCGAAATATGTGATGCTGTTAAGATAGAGGAGATAGAAAAAAAACAGGAGGAAGTGTCATGAGAGAACTTGTTTGCCCACGGCATATGTGCAAGGTACCTCTTGGAAAATGTATGGAATGGGATATAGATGAAGTTACAGGTGAAAGAATTCAATGCAATGAAAAGCCTGTAATGTCTACTACATTGTATTGGTGTAAACAATGTAATGTCCCAATTTATGAAGAAAGTTGCCCTTTATGTGGAGAAAAAGGAAAGTATATTGCAACTGATATACGACCTGTATTTCCAGAAGAAAAAATATTACTTGCGATCCTTTTAGAAAAAGATGATCCACTGTGCTTTGAAGAGCTATCTGTATGGAATAATACAAATTTTTACTTTATAGATGGTGAAAAAATACAAGTTTCTATAAAGGATTTCAATGGTAAAACATTAGATGAAATTCAAAAAATTAAGAAAAAATATGATGAATACTCAGCTCAAATTGACTACTCAAAGTTTGATAAAATTGTTAGCAGATTTATTCAAGCAAATGAGAACAGATATAATGAAGTTACAGATGAGGCAATTAGTTTTGTACAGGGATATAAAGAAAGATATTCCTTAGAGGATATGTTTGTATCTTTTAGTGGAGGAAAGGACTCTACGGTTACATCAGATATAGTAAGAAGAGCGTTTTCATCGAATAAGGTATACCATATTTTTGGAGATACAACATTAGAGTTTCCTTTGACATATGAATACAAAAAGAGATTTGCAAGAGAGCATAGGGTACTTCCAGCAAAAAATTATGAAAAGAATTTTGAATCTCTATGTGAACAAATTGGACCACCAAGTCGTGTTATGAGATGGTGCTGTACTGTTTTTAAAACAGGAGCGATAACACAGACTATTGCATCAGCATTTAAAAATAAAACTAATATTTTATCGTTTCAGGGAATACGGCATAATGAATCATTAAGTAGAAGCAAATATGATAGAGAAAGTAAGAGCCCTAAGATTACAAAGCAAACAGTTGCTGCACCTATTATAGAGTGGACAGATTTTGATGTATGGCTTTATATTTTAACAACTGGAATAGATTTTAATGATGCTTATCGTCTTGGTTATTCAAGAGTAGGATGTTGGTGTTGCCCTAATAATGGTTCTTGGTCAGAATTTTTATCAAAAGTGCATATGTATGAACAGTATGTGCATTGGAGAAAAATTTTAGTTGATTTTGCTAAGAAAATAGATAAACCAGATCCTGAAGAATATGTTGATGAGGGTGGTTGGAAAGCACGACAAGGTGGAAATGGAATAGATATTGCAGAGAGATCAATTATTTCATATGAGCCGTGTGCAACGGAAGACAATGCATTTAATTATGAATTGCAGAAACCCATTACGAAAGAGTTCTATGAGTTATTTAAACCTTTTGGGTATATCAATATCCAATTAGGAAATGAGAGATTAGGTGAGGTTTATGTACTTGATAAAAAGGGAAATGTGGCTCTTGTATTGCAAGGAAGAATTGGCTCAACCAAATTAAAGGTAACGATTAAAAATGAAAGATTAGCGGGTGCAACAAGTTTGAAGGTTGCTGAAGGAAAAATTCAGTGTCAGCTTACCAAATATCAGATGTGCATAGGCTGTAAAGCTTGTGAAAGTGTTTGCAAACATAGTGCAATAAAAATCAAAGAAATGGAAGATGGTAGCATATCATATAAAATTGATGATCAAAAATGTAAGAGATGTACAGAGTGCGTTAATCATTTTAATGCAGGCTGTTACGTAAGAAAAGTGCTTACCATTAAGAGAGAAGGATAACATGACAAATAAAGTTATTTATAAATTAAAAGGACATGAAAAATTCCCACTGAGAGAGGGCTGGATAAATAAGGGCTTATCTGTAGCAAAAGAAAAAGGCACACATATATTTTTGGAAAGTCAAGGTCCAGATATGTTAGGTGTTGGTACTAATATGGTTAAGTCTATACGATATTGGATGCAAGCATGCGGATTGTTGGTTAAAGATGGTAACAAAGAAATACTTTCCGATATGGCAGAAATTATTTATATGAATGATCCATATTTGGAAGATATTTTCTCATTATGGATACTTCATTCAAATATTACTAAAAACATTGAACAGGCTACGGTGTGGTATATGTTTTTTAATAGGTTTAATGTTGATTCTTTCAACAAAGCTGATATGCAAAAGAAAATGCAACAGGAACTGTTTAATTATGTTGGACAACAAGTAACAGAAAGCTCATTAAAAGATGATATTGACGTATTATTAAATATGTATTCAAAAGGCGATAATAAAAATGAAGATCCAGAGGATAAGATAATTTCGCCTTTTACCACACTTGGAATAATAAAGAAAGAAGATGAGACCTATTATAAGATTCAACCAGACTTAAGAAGGATAGCCAATGAATTAGTGCTATATGAGATAAGCAGTTTATTAGATCATAATAAATCTATAAGCATTGAAACAATAGCATCTGGTGAAAGAAGTCTTGGTGCGATATACAATATGACAATGGTTACTGTTAATAAGTATCTGGATAATCTTGAAGCAATGGGATACATTCGAGTGGATAGAACAGCAGGACTGGATATGGTATATCCGGAAAATATGAAGAGTCCAATAGAAATTATTAGAGATTATTATAGAAAATAAAGGTGGATAAAAGCATGGCAGTTACAAAGTTAAGCCAGATTGTAAAATTAAATGGCAGTTTTAGAAATTCTATTAATCTGTATCTGAACTTAAATAAAAAAGAAAAGATTGATAGTTATATTCCTACAAAGTCATCTTTGAATATATTAAAACGATATGTTGGTTCTGTAATAAAGAACAAAGACCATTCTACGATATTGATTGGTTCTTATGGCAAGGGAAAATCACATTTGTTACTGATTCTTTTAGCAATAGTGAGTATGCAGCGTACAAAAGAAAACAATGAGATTGTAAAGAGCCTTTTAAAAAAGATAAGAATGGTTGATGAAGAGACATTTGAAATTGTTTCAAGTGTGTGGAATAAGAAAGGACGTTTTTTGCCCGTTATTATTTCGGGAAGTATAGATGATGTAAGTCGTTCTTTTATGATTGCATTAAATGATGCATTAAAGAGAGAAAATTTAATGAATTTGATGCCGGATACTTTTTTTAGTATTGCAGAAGACACTATATGTAGATGGAAGAAGGAATATCCTGAAGTTTATATAAATTATGAAAAGGCATTGAAGAAAAATGGTGTCTCTATAAATGATATTAAAAATGGATTGAAGGTATGTGATCCGAAAGCTCTTGAAGTTTTTAAGAGCGTATATCCTTCATTAATGGGGGGAGAGCAGTTTAATCCTCTTACAGGTAGCGAAGTGTTGCCTATGTATCAAAGCGTAGCTGATAAATTACGTGAACAGTACGGATATAGTGGGATTTATGTGGTTTTTGATGAATTCAGTAAATTCATTGAGGGACAAGAAAAGCACTCTATTGGTGGAAATATGAAGTTTCTACAGGATATGTGTGAACTGGCAAATGAATCAAAAGACACACAAATTTATATGACAATGGTAGCTCACAAATCAATAAAGGAGTATGGAGCATATCTTTCAGAAGCTGTAATTAATGCGTTTACAGGGATTGAGGGGAGAATAGAGGAAGTATTATTTAATACTTCTTCAAAAAATAGTTACGAATTAATACAAAATGCTATTGAGACGGACACAAGCAGATTGGCTGAAATTCCAGAAGCTGATAAGTATTTTGGAAGAGCAAAGGTGGATGAATACTATAAAATACCAGCTTTTAGATCTACGTTTACCAATATTGATTTCGAAGAAATAATCGTTAAGGGATGTTATCCTCTTAGTCCTGTATCAGCATATGCATTGCTTAATATAAGTGAAAAAGTAGCACAGAATGAAAGAACCCTATTTACATTTATATCTAAAGAAGAGCCTAAAAGTATGGCACAGTATGTAGTGGAGCATACATTTAATAATGAGTGGATAGTAACACCGGATAAGATATATGATTATTTCCAGAATTTGTTCAAAAAAGAAATTGGAAATGAAAGAGTTCATACAGAATGGTTAAATGCTGAGTATGCAATTGCTAAGGCAAAGGAAACAGGTAAAATACGTATGCTTAAGACCTTGGCGGTAATAAATATAATAAATAAATTTGATGAAATGCCACCTACTGAAGAAATTTTGAAGATAGCATCAGGATTGCCAAATGCTTCGGAAATTTTAAATTCACTAGTGGCGAAAGAACTCATTTATAAAAAAGAAACAAATAATTGCTATGTATTCAAAACACGGGCAGGAGCATCGCTTAAGTCTGAGATTAAGAGACGGAGAGTTTTAAAGGATTCAGTTAATTTATCGCAGGTCTTTTCAGACGTTAGTAATAACCAATATATTTTGCCTAAGAGATACAATAACACATATTCAATGACGAGATATTTTAGATTTGAATATCTAGATGTTGTAGATTTTTTGAAACTTGAAAATGTGGATGTATTATTGCATGATGGAAAATTTCAGGATGGAAAGGTAGTAGCGTTATATTCTTTAGATAATTCTAATCGTACAGAACAGATTATGAAGAAAGTTGCGGAACTTACTTCGTATAATATAATTGTGATTTACACAGAAAAACCATTCGCAATGATGGACAAAGCAAGAGACTATGAGATTATACAGAATATAAAATCTGATGACAAATTTATGAAAGAAAATGAGATTTTATCTAAAGAACTTGTTGTTATGGAAGAAGATATTGAAAAGATATTATCTGATTATCTTGAAAATGAATTTGAACAAATGGGTTCACATATTACTATTTATTATGATGGTGACAAATGGGTACTAGATGAAAATATTTGTACGGGTATAGCAGTGGATATTGTATGTAATCATTTCTATTCGGAGACAGTTGTTATCAATAATGAATTAATAAATAAGCAGTATATAAAAACAGCTCCGATTAAAAAATCTAGAAAAATTATTATGCAGAATATATTAGGCGAAGGTCCGGCTGAGAGCTATCTGTCAGGGACAAGTTCAGAGGCTACTATATATAGAGCTGTAATGGTAAATTCTGGAATATCATCAGATGATAAGCCAGATAACGTTAAGAAACTTCTGGGGATTTTTAAATCGTTTTTTGATAGTTGTGTAGATGAAAAAAAATCTCTAAGTATTTTGGTTAATAGATTTTGTGGGAAACCATTTGGGATGAGAGCCGGGGTTTTACCAATATTACTTGCTTATTCATTGTCTAAAAGAAACGAGGATATCGTTGTGTATTATGAAGATCGTGAAATCGCACTTGATGTGGACACGATTATAAATATGGTAGATTATCCAACAAAATATTCAATTTTTATTTCTAAGGATAGTGCGGATAAGGATAGATACTTATATAACCTATATGATTTATTTGCAGATAAAGCAGATAAAAATCTCTCTGGGAATAGAATTGCAAATATTTTGACATGTATGCAACGTTGGTATCGAGGATTGCCACAGGTAACCAAAAACATAAGAAAAGATAATGAATATATTTCAAATGAGAGAATATTAAAAGCATTGCCAAAATTAAAAAATGTAATGCAGCGTATGGATGTAAATGCATACGAGGTGATTTTTGAAATATTGCCTAATATTTGTGGTTATGAGGATTATGATAAAACCGTTGAATTCCTTAGTGTATTAAAAACAAAACTGAACGGCTATATGGATTGGCTTTTGCAAAAAGTAACTGAGGTAACAAAAGATATTTTCAGATTGGATGGAAAAGATGATATGATTCATACCCTCAAAGCATGGTATGAAAAGCAAAGTGATGTGGCAAAGCATGGATTATATAATACTTCTATATCAGGATTTATGTCTTGCATAGGAGATATAGATACTTATGATGAATATTCTGTAGTACAAAAAATAATGAAAATTGTAACTGAAGTACATGCAGATTCCTGGAACGATAATACTTATAATGAATACGTGGATAAGTTACAACAACTTAAAAATGATATTGAGGCTATAGGGAGTGAAAATAGAAAGGGAAGTTGCGTTCTGTCATTTACAGGTAAAAATGGAGAGGTGATTCAAAAATATTATGATCCAGTAGATTCTGATGAGGGAACCATGTTTAGAAACATTATAGAGGATCAATTAGAGAGTTTTTCTGATCTGGATGTAAATGTGCGAGTTGCAATTCTGTTAGAAATGATAGAAAAAGTTATGCGAAAAGAGGAATAACATATGATTTATTTGGATAATGCCGCTACAACATATCCTAAACCAGAAGAAGTGTATCAAAAAATAGATTGGGCTAATCGTAATATTGCAATAAATGCTGGGAGAGGATCTTATAAAGCGGCACAAGAGGCTTCTAGACTGATTGAGGAAACTCGAAGACAATTGATTGAGTTAGTGCATGGTTTAGGTAATGAACATGCAGTATTGCTTCCATCGGCAACCATTGCTTTAAATGTAATTTTAAATGGTTTGTCATTTTCGGATGGAGATGTTATTTATGTATCCCCATATGAACATAATGCAGTATCCCGTACTTTGTACAGAATAAGTACTATAAAGAATATACATATTGAGGAATTACCAGTAAAAGATAATCTTGAAATTAATATGGATAAGGTTAAGTATTTGTTCATGAAAAATAAACCATCATGTGTATGTTGTACTCATATAAGTAATGTGACAGGATATATTTTACCAGTTGAAGAAATATTTGAGATAGCAAAAGAGTATGGAGCAGTAACCATCATGGATGCATCACAATCTTTTGGGCTTTTAGATATTGATATTAAAAAAATCAAAGCAGATTATATTGCTTTTGCAGGGCATAAAACTTTATATGGTCCATTGGGAGCAGCTGGTTTTATTGATAATGCAAGATTATCACTTGATACATTTATTGTAGGAGGTACAGGAAGTGATTCTTTAAATTTAGATATGCCAAGGCAAGTACCAGAAAGATATGAAGCTGCTAGTAAAAATATTGTAGCAATTGTTGGACTGCATGAAGCTCTGACCGTTATAGATAGGAATGGTAATTATCAAAAGGAAAAACTACTATCTGAATATGCAGTAGATAAATTGAAAAAATTAAAAAACATAATTCTTTATATACCAGAAAATCTTACCCAGCATATTGGAGTTATATCTTTTAATGTAAAGGGATATAAGGCAGATGATGTAGGAATGATTTTGGATGAAGATTTTGATATAGCTGTTAGGACGGGATATCATTGTGCACCATATATCCATAAATATTTGGATGATAAAAAATATCTTGGAACTGTAAGAATTAGCTTAGGACAGTATAATACAAAAAATGATATTGACCAGCTGATAGATGCTATAAGTGAATTATAAAAGATGAGAAAGAGGTTTGGATATGGACAATAATTTGTATATTGATTACTTGAATTCATTACATAATTATAATGCTCAAAATGAAAATGCATATGGTGAAAGAAATATTGATAATCCATATTTTAAAGACGTTATGGTTAGAGTAGGATTATGTGATTATATAAAGGAAAATCTTACAGTAAAAAAACCTCATATACTCATTTTGACAGGTCATGCCGGAGATGGAAAAACTAGTATAATGTATCAAGTCCTGACTGACATGGGGGCAGAGTTTGATGTAAAGGAAAAATTAAGTGAGATTACACTTCCAAATGGTGCAAAATGTTTATGTGTAAAAGATTTTAGTGAAATTCCAGAAGAAGAGCAAACAAATCATATCGACAGAATTAATGTGATGAAAAAATCTGTAGATATGGTGAAAAATGGAAATTATGTTTTCATGGTAGCTAATACAGGTCCGCTTATTAATACATTTGGTGAGTTATTCGATACAAATGATAATAAAGAAAAATCTAGAATTCAATTAATAAATATGATGGATAATAATGATGGAGAAATAAAATTCATTCAGGATGTTCCATTGTGTGTAATTAATGTAGCTACTGTTGATAATGTGTATTTTGCAACAGAATTTCTTGAGAAAATTATACAGGATAATTTATGGGAAAAGTGTGAGGCATGCAATAAACATCATTATTGCCATATATATAGAAATAGAAACTTAATTGTAGAAAATAAAACAAAAGTGTACGAGTTTATAAATAATCATTTTATCTGGTTAACAGAGTATGGTACACGATTGACTATTAGAAGCATGACAGAGCAGCTTGCATATATGATTACGGGGGGAATGTCCTGTGAGGAAGCGACTAATAATGATGCATATAAATATCTCTTTAGCAATTTGTTTTTTGGATATATAGGTACTAAATTAAACGCTAGAGCGTTGAACATCATTGCGATAGCAGCAGCGAATAAATGCATGTATGATCATAAAAGATTGCGATCTGATGAAAAACTTCTAGTAGGTAAAGAATATAAAGATATGTTTGGTAATGCAATTAAAGAGATTATAACGGATGCAGAAAAAAATAATGCATTTATTGGTGGTTGGACGGAATTCCTTCGTAGGACATATCTGTTTACTAATATAATCACGGATGATGTTGTGATATCACACGATTATGAAGATGTATTTTCAAAACAATTCAAGAGATATCTTGTGTTAAGGGATGGAATAGATACTCCATCAAAGACAGATGCAAATTTGATAGCAGATGCATTATCAATGATTTATATAGGAACTCCTAGTGATGGGACAGAAATTCCATTAACTTTGAGTAGAGAATCAGGAATCACACAAAATGTACAGTTAATTACAGGTACAATTCCAGTACGAAAACTGAGAGTTAAGTCAATAAAAACAAAAGACAGCACTTTTAATAAAGGTAAAGATAGATATGAACTAAGATTAGAAATTGATAGGACGAGCCTAGACACAATATTAACTTTGCCAATGTTGGATTATTTTGAAGAGCTGAAAAATGGTGTGATAGCAACAAATATTGATCCGCAACTATCGCATGGAGTTGAAAGCTTAAAAACACAAATATCTGAATTGCTTGAAGAGGATGAAGATGAAAATGTGATAGAAATTGTTGTTCTTAAAAATAGTGGCAATGATAATATTCGTCTCGAATTAACTGGTGACGGAAAAATCAGAGAAGTGTAGGAGGCAAGATTATGGAAACATTTCCAAAATGGATGGAAGATGATTATAGAAAAATTGCGAATAAAGGTCCACTATCTACATTGATTTTTGGACACAGATTTAAATCAGATCAGACTTTATATGAATATTTAACAGAATTTTTGTTAGTGTTTGTGTCTGCAAAAAATGCAGATTTAAACGAAGGAAAAATGCACTTTCATGATATTACTATTGAGAAAAGTCTTAGTTATTGGGTAGAACCAAGGATGGCTTTGCGAAGATTTATTTTTTATGACAAAGCAAAAAAGAAAGGTTCTATACCCGCAGATACCGAAGCTTATCGCGAAATGATAAATTTAATATCAGATAAAATTGATATAGGCGACAAAGAGCTGGCAAAAGAATACGTTGAGGATATTCAGGATTTGTTTCATGGCTATGCTGCTGTAGTAAGAAATAGATTTTGGGGTGCTCAAACACTGTTGCCCATATGTCCTGAATTTGTGTTGTGTGGAGTTGATCCTACTGAAAAAAAACGAAAGAAAGATGTTAATTGGGAAGATGACCCTCAAAGCTTAGATACAAAATTTGATTTTACAAAACATAACTTTTTGTCTAGAGGTGGTGAACTGTATTATCTGCATTTACTTCAAGGATTAGATGGTGACAAGAATAGACAGAATAAATTAGAGCATCTTTTAAATGACTTGGTAAATGGACAGTGTCAGAAAATTTCAAAATTAGCAAACTATGTTCAAGAGTCATGGGAAGAACAATATTTACTGGATAAGACTGCATTATCACAAAAGTTAGAAGTAGCATATATTCCGGCTACAGGTTACAAAGAATGTGGTAGAAGTAGCGTGGATGAATTGATTAGTTATCTTTCGTGTAAGTTACATCCAATAACAAGAATAGAAATTCTTGCCAAAGGTGTTATGTTTCAAATTATGCGTATGATGTCTTTTAGAGTAGCAGATTATCTTGGTAAAGAAACACCAATATGGATAGTAGATATGAAGGCAGAAAATACTGATACAGTAAAAAAAATTGCGCATGAGTCATTTAGAAGTTTAGAATCTGATTTTATGACTGCAATTAATAAAATGGCAAATGAGGCAGGAATTGCTGACGATGAACGAATGAAGAAGGTGCGTGAAGCACGTATTAATTCATTGGATATTTTTAAGAGCAAAGGAAAAGAATTACAGTGTATTATACCGATTTCAGGACCATTTGAAAGATTTACATTGTCTGAGGATACGATTCGGTTTCTTGTTTTGTCATTAATTCAACCAGGAGATAAGATGACATTAAAAATGTTTTTGGAAAAACTATATCAAAATTATAGGATAGTAATTGGTCCGGAAGAGTATAGAAAAAGCATGCAAGATTCAGCTATGGATTCTTCATTAGCGAATAGCTTTTCTGAAAATGTAGTTGCATTTCAGCAATTTTTACGTGCTACAGGTTTTTTAAAAGAATTGTCAGATGCGACTTCAATAGTTATTAATCCATATGAGCCAATTGAGGAGGTAATTTCATGAAATATGTTGTAAATAGAATTATTGAACTGATAATGGATAATGAGCCTTCTAAAGATAAAGAAACCATGATTAGAGTGGATGGATTTGATAGTATAAAAATCTATGAGCAGGTTGCATCAAAACTTTCAGAAGAACTTCTTAAAGAGGGGCTTTCTTTAGATATAAAGCTTGCAAAGAATAAATGGAATGCGTTTAAGAAAAAATCAGACAATACAACAATTTTACAATCTATGATGCAACATAATTGGGTTGCAGAAGAAGATAGTATGACACACTATAGAAATCTTCACGATAGTAATGTTGTAGTGCTTTTGGGAACAGAAGATGAAGAAGATAAAGGTGGACTTGCTAATTTTCAAAGTATTACTCCTGATATTCTCATTAAAACATTGAATGGCAAATATCATTTGATTTTTAACGATGACTCGCTTACTGATTCGGATAATGAAGTGATTGATCGCCTTTACAAAGACTTATTTGAGTTTGAGGCTATAGATATATGTAAATTAAGTGATATAGCAGACTCTTGGAATGGAAAAATTTCTAATAGTAAAGATTTTATTGAATTGTTCTTTAATGAATTGCCTACATGGGGACTTCCTTTAAGACGTCTTGAATTGCCGAAAAGACAGGAAATTATGGGGCGCAAAAATGTATTGGCGGGGTGTCACAGATTCATCGTACGTCAACCATTTAATAGTAAGATGTCTATTACTCAATATAATAAATACATGAAGAGAATCGATTATTATAATTCGGGAGAAGCAGACTTAGCAAAATATCCTGCAGATAATGATTGCTGGTCTGAACAGGGAATAAGTAATTATGATGAATTCTCAAAAGTATTGAAGGAATTTATTATCGGCGAAAATTTGAGCGAAAATACAAGTAAATTGCTTATGGTGGATTATAGTATAGTTGAAGATGTTTTGGAAATAGGTATACCTACTGGGAAAAAACCACCTAAAGATAAAGTTAAAACATTGATTGGAGATCCACTAGAAGTATTTACAAATGCATTATTTACAACATTAGCACATATTAAAAATGCAGACATTAGTATTGAAAATATTGAATTTAGATTTTCACAGGCTGAAATTGTGTGCATGTATTCCGATATTGAAGATGATGAAGAACAACAGCAATTACTGGATACTTGGAAGGCAATATGCACTCATTGCGGTGGAGTTATAGAATATTTAAATAAAAGAATGTGGACGGTTAACTATAATGATATAACTTTATCATGTCAGCCAGAAGGTTTTCTTATACCGGCACAGGCATATCATTTTATTGAAGAAGATGCCATGATTAAGTCCGCATCAGCAAATAAGTCTGTAAGTAAGATTAGTTTTTCAACTTGTTATGATGTTAATGGGAAAAAATTTCATCATGATTTTCAGTGGAAATTCGATGCGGCTAATTCTTGGGATAAAAATTTTGGCGAATTATGTTTACAAGATTTTTGCAAGGATAAAGAGGGTATTTACATTCCGGTATCTGAAATAAATAAAATTAACTCTTTGATATTTTCAAAGAGCGAAGAGGAATTTTTTGATCGCTTAAAAGAGAGTGATATATCATTTGATTTTAATTTGGCAGATTATATTGATAGAAAGATACCGACAGACGAGAAAGTTATTTCAGCAAGGTTTGACGAGGTAGGAAAGGCATTTACAGAATTTGCATACGCTATTGCTAACGAAGGCTTTTATACATGTTTAGCAAAAGATTGTTCAGAAATATCGAAATTATGCTCAGCGTATGCAAATCTTGGAAAATATTTAAGAGAAAGAACTTTTCCAGAAAATCTAAAATGGACTTTAGATGCATATATCAATTCGTTTAATATAATTGGTGATATAAGTGTGTTTGAAGCAGAAAAAGAAATTGAGAGTTGTATAGTTCCGGCATGGCATCCTGCAACTTTAGAAAAGATAAATGATCAAAAAATATTTTTCCTGGATGGATGTGGTGAATGGTGGAATGAAGCACAAGAGAAGGAAAAAATAACTGAAAAAGAAATATCAGATACATTATCAGATTTACTTCAAATGAGTATGTTACAGAGCACACTTGATTTGTTCCCTTCTTATGGACAGGTGTATTTTGGCACAATAGCTTCTTATGGAGCATTTAGTTTATATGGAAGAAATGATATTAAAAATGAAAACAGATTAAGAGATATGATTCATAAGGATGCTATATTCGATGATGATTTTGATAAAAATGAAGTAGCAAGACTAAATGATAATGCTAAGATGATATATGGGGTAATGTTAGACTATGCAAAGGCATTTCCTAATTCGGCAGATAATCTTAGTCTTGTTTTTATTGATCCATCAGAATTACAGCCGATTGTTGCTGCAATTTATAAGTATATTGATGCTAGAAGAAAGAATAATACTTCTGCTAAGGTTGATATCTCGATGCGTATTCTTGTCAAACCAGAGAATAAAGGTGGAAGAAATTATCTTGCATATTGGATGGATGAATTTTTTTCACAGGATGAGAATGTGAATATTCACACTTATTTAAATGAATGGAATTCAAAGTCACAGCTGGAAAAATTATTGAATGGTAACAATGATATAGCATTTGTAATGGATATTCTCAAGGTAAATAATTTGGGATTTGTTGCATCACATAGTAATGAAAGTTTAGCACCAAGTCAGTGTAGATTTCCGATAGTTTATAAACCTACGCCTATATCCAGTACTTCAGTAAAGAGAACAATTGAATTGTCGCAACCACAGTTTAAGGCTGCTTATGAGCATACCCAAATTGTGCGTTACCGTAATAATATGGAAAAAATCCCGGACGAAATGTACATTGCCTCTAAAGAAGTGAGTATTGATTCTGATGGTCAAGCAATTGTCCATTTCCTTCATGAAAAGGCTTATTGGGTAGTATGTGTTGATAGCGGTATGGATGGAGCTTTGTTAAGAAGTGATGATGTGCATCAGCAGGACTACAATATTATTGGTTTTAGCACCGGAAAAGGTGCATATGGACAATATAATTTAACAATTACTACAAGAAAAACGATATTGGAAACGATTAGAAAAAAATTGGAGGATCGTTTATATAGTTTATTTAAGTGGGACAAAGAACAGATAAAAAAGGCAGCACAGCTTTGTATTGATGAGGCAAGTGGGTTGGATGGAATTAGCCTTTTGTCCGCAATTAATCCCAAAGATGAAAATATTCGTGAATTTTTAGCGTATATATTAACTTCGTTGAGGGAAGAAAAATCATATAGTGATAGTGTCCTTAAAATTGTAATCCATTTAGACTCATATAAGCACTGGTTTGATGGAGATATTGATAAGGATGATGATAGTTCTGCGTCTCGTCCGGATTTCCTTGTTTTAGAGGCATTTTTTACAGATGATGAGAAACTGAAATTAAAAGCTACAGTAACTGAATGTAAGACTTCAGTATATGCTAATGCTGAACAGCACAAAAACCATGCACTTGAACAGGTGAAACATGGAGTACGTAGATTGAGCAAAATTTTCAACCCAAACTCAAAATCGATAAAAAGAAGATATTGGTATGCTCAATTATATCGTGCATTGGCATTTGCACAGGTTACTTTTAGCAACAATACATCGGAATTTGCTGAAGTATCTTCAAGACTTCGAAGTATATTGGATGGCAATTATGAAATTGAGTGGAATTCAAGAATATTAGGATTTTGGATGGATATGCCTGGTGATAATGAGACTGAAAATATATCTGATGACGGAATAATGATATGTGACATTCCGCAGAAAATAATACAGTCATTTTTATTAGGAAATGAGGTAAGTGATGTTAATTTTGTAAATATAAATGCAAAAGATTTTATTGAGGATGATGAGGTACAAGAAAGGATTGAAGAGCGTGAAAGGGTTCTTGCGGAGGAAATTGAATCTTCGCAAAGCGGAAAAATAAAAAGAATGCAATTTGCTGAAACATATAGTTCGGTTAATAAAGATGATGTTATTTCTGAGGATGTACCGCATGAGAAAGCTAAGGTTGCATCAGAAAATGTATCGGTAAACAGTACTAATGAGGAAACAGAAGCTTTAAATTTAGATGAGACAATTGAATCACATAATTTATCTGATGAGGCATCTGAAGTTGCACATAGCGATTCTCATCAATCTATTAAGACAGATGTGATTGAAAATAAGGATAGTCTTGAAAACATCAGAGTTTTAATAGGCAAAAATAAAATGTCTACAGATGTGTATTGGGAATTTGGAAGTCCGCAAATGGCAAATAGACATTTATTAATTACGGGTACATCAGGTCAAGGAAAGACATATAGTATTCAGACAATGTTGTATGAATTAGCTAAGGGCAATGTGTCTTCCGTTGTATTTGATTATACAGAAGGATTCCGATTAGATCAACTTGAACCAGAATTTGTTGATAGTATGCATAATAAAATCAATCAGCATATTGTAAAAATACAAGGTGTTCCTATAAATCCATTTAAGAGACAGGAACAAGATTTTGCAGGAATGAAGATACAAGATACACCAGCTGATGTGGCTGGACGATTTGCCAATATTTTAACTCATGTATATGGGTTTGGCGAACAACAGTATGCGGCTATTTACGAGGCTACAAGAGTGGGAATGGAAAAATATGGAGATGTTATGGATATGAACCATTTCCAAGAAGAATTAGTGGAGATACAATCAAAAAATGCATCTGCAAAAACTGTTGTATCAAAAATGACACCATTTTTCCATAGTATAGAATTCAACAAAGATGCAGAATTTGATTGGGGCAAAATATTGTATGCTGACGAAGCAAAAATGAATATATTTCAATTAACAATGATAGATAGAGAAATGCAAGTTATTGTTACTGAATTAATGCTTTGGGATGCATGGTATTATACAAAAAATTATGGTTCAAAAGAAAAACCATTTGTAGTAGTTTTAGATGAGGCACAGAATTTATCTCATAAGGAAAACTCGCCAAGCAAGGCTATCCTTACAGAAGGAAGAAAATTTGGCTGGTCTGCTTGGTTTGCAACACAATCATTAAAAGTACTTGCTGATGACGAAGTGGTTAGATTGATGCAGGCAGCTTTTAAATTGTATTTTAAACCTACTGATGAAGAAATAACTAAGATGTCAAAGCAACTAGATCCTACCAATTCCAGTCTTTGGATTGGAGCTTTGAAGGCATTAAAAAAAGGTCAGTGTATAGTCGTTGGTGACCGCAAAAAGGATGATGGTACTTTTGGTGGAACAAAACCTACAGTTACTAATATTACTTCGTTTAAGGAGAGATGTTAAATGTCAAAGCAAGTTAATGTAAATTTTCACCAAACATTTAAGCCTGAATGCCAGTATATCAGCAGTATCTTAGATATTGCTGATGGTATTACATGGCGTTCGGTAAAGGATATATCAGCAGTAACAGGCATTCCCCAGGGGACTTCTAGTGGAAAAGTTGAGCCACATATAAGTTATGCAGAATATATGGGATTAGTAAAAAGCGAAAGAAAGGAAAAACAGATTAAATTGTCAAGGACGGATTTAGGAGAAATTATTTATATGGAAGATCCAGGCTTGCAAGAATTATTAACGAAAACGCTTTTGCATGCGATGATTTTGCGTCAGGAAAATGGTGCAGATATGTGGAGTGACATTTTTAATAGCATTTTTCCAAAGTATCGAAATGGAATAAAGAAAGAGTTATTGATATTAGAATTAAATCAACTATACGCAAATAAAGTAACAACTAAAAATATTGCCCCTTTTTTTGGCTCATATGACGATTTCTTTTCAGAACTTGAAATATTGACAATTAAGGATGATGTCGTTAGTTGTAATTCTCTTCCGTATGATAAAGAATTTATATATATGTATGCAACAGTATTATGGAAGTATTGGGACGAATTTTACCCTGAACAGGACGAAATATCATCAGTTCAATTTGCAGAATTAGGATTTGGAAAAGCTTTTGGATGGGATTTAAAAGCAGAGTATGAAGTAATGGAACATTTAGCGGATAGAGGATTGATTAGAATGAATAGGCAGTTAATGCCGTATACGATATTGAAACTTGTAACAGAAGATGAGTTGACAAATAACTTGTATAGTGAATTGTGTTAGGAGGAGTTCATCATGGAACTAGGCAAAATACTGGAATTTAGAAGAGATTTATATTTTGAAGGTGCTGTTCAAGCTGATTGGTTTTATTCACAAGAAAAAGCAGCAAAAGTTGCAGAAAATTTTGTGTTTCATGGAAAGCAGTATTTTGGTGTAGAAGATCAAGACGCTGGTAAAAAGCGTATAGATACGATTAGTTTGGTTGAAGAACTTACAGAGAAAATGTCAGATGATCATGCAAATGCGCTAACGTTAGCAATTGCTGATTATGGTACCGGTAAATCACACTTGGCTGTAACATTGGGACAGATATTTTCAGGAAAAGATTATATGCCTGAAACATATAATAAAATTATATCTAATATTTCTAGTATTGATGCCGAGGCAGCAGAACATATAAAATCATTGACTGATGAGAAAAACTTTGTGTTGGTAATCAATGGAATGAGAGATTTCAACTTACATTCTGAAATTTTGAAAGCAGCACAGAAGAGCTTAAAATTATATGGATTGCCAGATGATGGATTAAAAAAGCTAAATAGAGCTTTAGAAACTGCAGAAACTTTTTTTAATCGTAATGCAATGAATGCTATTACTTTGTTTGAAGAAAAAGCAAGGAAGTTTGGCTGGAGTGAGACTGGGGATAATTTGGTTAGCAAGATTAGGGATAATCTTATGACCGATGAAGTAGCATTTGATATTGTAAATGCGGTATATATGGAAATTAATGGACAGGAAATAAGATGGGATGAGGGGCTATCCGCTTCAAATATTTTAGAGATGCTTATTTCAGAATATTGTGGAATTAATGGTAGATTTGAACATGTTATTTTATTGTTTGATGAATTTGGAAGATACTTAGAATATGCTTCAGGTGTTAATGCTGCAAAGTCAGGAGATTCTGCATTACAGCAAATTTTTGAAACTGCTCAAAATGCTAATGGTGTTTTGCAGGTGATTAACTTTATACAGTCTGACATTAAAACATATTTACAACGTGTTGATCAAACAAAGAACATCAGCAGATATATTGGACGATACGATGCAAGTGACAAGTATTATATATCTTCTAATTTGGAAACGGTTTTTGCTAACTTGATTCAACGTAAGGATAAGATTGCTTTTGAAGAGAATATAATTGCATGGCAAAAAAACAATGAAAATTTGTGGAAGAATATATTTGAAAAATTAAATAGATGGCTTGTAACAAAGGGAATGTGGAGAGATTATACATTATTTCGTAAAGTAATTGTTGAAGGAATATATCCAATGCATCCTATTTCAACATTTATGTTAACTCAATTATCGGATTATCTGCAGAATCGTTCATCATTAACTTTGATTAGCCAGTATATTGATAACTCTAAAGAAGTTGATATTTCTGATAACGAATATTTGATTATGCCTGAAACATTGATGAGAGGCGATTTATATACAGAAATGCTTGCAGCAGAGCAAGAGGGAAAACAACCATCACAACAATGTATTAGATTTGATAATATTATGCGAAAATATGGGGACAAGTTATCAGAAAAATCGTTAGTTGTCCTTCGAGCAAATTTAATTCTTAGAATACTTCGCTTCAGAACTAAGGATTATGCAGATGCTAAAGAAGCATTGTCTGTATGTAGTGGTTTTTCAATCTCTGAAATTGAAGAAGAACTTAAATGGTTGGAAAATGAATATGCAGTATTAGGATTTGATGATCATGCTGGTTGCTTCGATTTTATGGAGGAATCAAATGGAGCACATGATTTTAAAGTGTTAAAAAAGAGGCTCATGGCAGGAGCTTCCATAGACAAATCAATACTGCAAAGTTTGAAAATTCAGGAAATAGCAGGAGTACTTGAAAAACAAACTACAAATTTTGCTTTGCAGCATAAAATAACGACAAATGAATGGTTATTTGAACAAGAGTTATATGCTATTGAAGAATTTGATGAGAGTAGAATAAAAATATACATAGATAACTGGAATAATGCTATTAGTTCTACAGCAGCTAAAGGAAAATTAGTGTGGTTATATGTAAATAAGGATACCGAGCTTTCTTATGTGGAAAAAGCTGAAATGATGGCTAAGCAGTTAGAGAACACTCCTATAATTATAATGTTGCTGAATGATTCCGATAATAGATTGTATGATTCTCTTTTAGAGTACGATGTATTAGATAAGTTAGATGATTTGAATCGGAATAAATATGATCGTTATTATCAAGCAGATTTTGGTCAAGCAGAGAATAATTTGAAAGATGAATTTGCTGAATTGAAGAAGCAAAGAATTCATTTGGGAGCAAATGGTACTGAAGAGATTAAAATGAGAATGCCAATGTATTTAACATCAGTATTTGAGGAATTATATCCTGATGCTATTCCATTCTCTTTTGATGGATTCGTTACGAAAGGAAATAACCTTGGTGATAAAGGTGGTACATATTATTGCACTATAGTTAAAATGCTACTTTCTAATTCTGTAAATGAAACCACTATACATAATTTTGCAAGTGATGTACGTAATAGAATAGAAGCATTGTTAATGACAACTAATGCAACTTCATGGAAATGTATTGATCAGGAATTTAGAGTGATTCCACCAGAAGAAAAGAGAGCACGTAAAGTATATGATAGTATTGTGACAAAAATCAATGAAAATAAAGAGTATGCATGTAAAGATATTTTTGATAGATTTTGTCGTCCACCTTATGGTATGAGTGAAGATGTTGTTGTCCTTATGATTGCCGTTGTTTGTGCTAACTTAAATTACTGTTTGAGATTCAGATGTGATGAGTCTTTAACCAATATCAATAGTTGGAAAGAATTAGTTGTTATTAAGGATAAAAAAATAGACATTGATGTTGTGAAGAAATCTGCATTTGTTATGGTAGATGCAGGGGCAGTTACCGGTAAATATGTGCGTTTCTTTGAAAGAATACAATCTAATAAAAGTATTTCAGAAGTAATTTCACTAGAAAAAATCCTTGCGAATATGATGGCTGTAGATGAAATTCCAGAGGAACTTGAGACACAGTATTTACTTGCAAGAAAATACCTGGATTCCGGGAAAAAAGCGAATAATGAATGGAAAACATGTATTGGAGAAATAGATGAAAAGTTAGAGGCTTCTATAGAGGAAAGCAATTTATATGATGCGTTAAAAGGATTACAGTTAGTTGAAGCAATTCCATATACGAAAATATTCAAGGATAATGGATATGAATTAGATGAAGAGTCAAAAAATACGGTAAAAGAATTGATATCATCCCTAAAAAGTGAGGTTGAACAGCTGATTACACCTTATTTGGCAAACATGTATTGCAAGTCAGTAGAGGGAGTGAATACTTTTAGAAATCACAATACCAAAATGCAAAATATGCTTGAAGAACTGGGCTTTACTAATTATGCTATGCAGGTGAAGAGACGTAAAGAAGAGGAATTAAGTAATATTGATGAAATTCGTTCTCGCCAGGAATTACGAGCAGATTGTGAAAAATATTTGGAAGAAAGTCAGATTACTAGATATGTGACATATGTAAATGTTTGTCTTTATTTAAAAAGTGGAAAAGAACTTCAAGCAAGAGTAGAAAAGTATGGCGTGGCACTTGGAAAAGATGCGCAAAAAATTCAAGAAAATATTAATGACAGAGTGGCTGCTCTAGAAAAAAATCATGACCGAACTATGCAAGATATGTCTGATATTTGGGATGACTTGTACGAAGTAAAAAACGCTGATGATGTCGAAATTTTAATAGATAATATAGCAAGTGTATTGCAAAAAGGAATACCAGATGCTGACAGGCTTGATTTTGAGGAACTTCAGAAAAATTTATCTGAATTATTGAATGATATTAATGAAATTAAGCGAGTAACTAATTCTAGAAATGAATTTAAAAAGATATCAGAGGATATGATTAATAAATACGAACATTCTGAGTTTGACTTTGAAGTACTGCCGATAATTCACGAGGTTATTTCTGATATGGAAAATAATATGAATGTCAGAGAACAGGAGTGGATTAATAGTGTACTTACACTAGGAGATAAAAGCAGAAAAGCGGTACACAAGTGGAAAGAAAAAACAGCCTATTTACCAGAATATCTCTCAGAAGAAACCATTGAAAAAGTAAAGATGGTCGATAAAGAAGCGGATGAGATAATAAGTGAAGGGAAAATTGAGGATGTTCTCTTTTATTTCGACAAGTTGGATGATGTGGAAAAGCTTGAGTGTATTCAGAAGTTACAAAATCGTTTAAACAGATAATATCTTAGGTATTGTAATATGTCGTACATTATAATGAAAGAATTAATATTCTTAAATTAAAGCTCTTATGGAGACAGGATATATGAAGAAGGATGAAGCCTATGGATGAAACATCAAATAATACTTATTTTGAAAGATATTTTAAAGAAAAAAGAGATAGCGATTATTATTTTCCACTTACAAATGCAGCTAAGGAAATTATAGATACACAGCCTCAATATTGGGAAGATAAATTATTTAGAGAAGTATTTAGAGTGCAGAGACAGTATTTGGATTTGTTTCTGCCAATAGCTCCGTATAATAAATTGTCGCAATATGTATTTGGAAGAAAAATATCAGAAAATTTGTCGAGCTATATAGAAAAAATAAATGATAGTTTGTCATCTGTAATGAATTATGCAAGGATTTTATTGCAAAGAGAGAAGCTCCTGCATATATAGCAAATTACGATAAGGACTTTAGAGATTAAGTACTTAGACTATGAAGAAACAGTAAATTTCTAAGTATAAGAGTGGGATAAGCAGTTCAGAGTTTATACTATTTTGCATATATTTGAAAGGATAGGTTTATGAGTAACGAAAAAAATATGCAACGGAAATGGGATCGAGAAGAGGTTATTATTCTTGTTACAGAATATTATAAGAATAGAAATCTACCGGCAGAAAAAATTGATGAATCCTATCATAGAATTAGCAAATTCTTGCGGCAAAGAGAAGAACTTTGCACTGGAAAATCGGTTTCAGATATGTTTAGAAATTATGCAGGAATACGTATGCAATCAGCACGTATACGATGTCTGGATTCAGAAAGTAATTTACATGGTATGCAGGGGACAAGATTGCAAAAGGAGATAGTAAAGGAATTTTTACAAGATCCAGCATTAATGTATGCAGAAGCAGAAACAATATATAAAAAATACTCTAGAGAATAGATATATTTATCAGAAAACAGTAAAGTATTTGATAAGTTAAAAGGACAATTATACGATAGAAAATTAATTTGAAGATGATTAGGTAGATAAAATGAATTCAAGTGATATTTATGTGGGGGTACAGTCTGAATTTGCGGAGTTGTATGGAGACAAAAGATGGTAAGATTTTATGATCCATCAGGAAATCTTATAGAAGTGCGAATACCAGTTAAACGTAACTGATATGAAGTGGATTTGAGGAAAATATGCAGATATTTGTAGATGCAGATGCGTGTCCGGTAGTGGACATTGTCGAGACAATAGCAGAGAAATACAATATTTCCACCACATTGCTGTGTGATACGAATCATATTTTGTATTCTGATTACAGCGAGGTGATTGTGGTAGGTGCAGGAGCAGATGCAGTGGATTATAAACTGATCAGCATTTGTCATAAAGGGGATGTAGTAGTATCGCAGGATT
>OHAH01000376.1_pt1 | contig 36563 bp, 33 predicted proteins | sample 1577071 | NCBI WGS metagenome assembly OHAH01 (sample SAMEA3541520, study PRJEB24748) | human gut metagenome | biome: human gut; feature: human-associated habitat; material: faeces | place: China | collected 2012 | reverse complement strand
ACCCACCCCTCAAGAATGAGGGGCAGGGGAGTTGAAGTGTCGAAGACACTTTTTTGCTGCATATACATACTTCTTCCAACAAAAATGTTACTGAGTTTGTAACGAAGATAAGATATATTGGGGATTAAAGAGGATTGCTGATAAGGGTTGCAATCCTCTTTTTTATAAAATTCTCAGCTGCAAAACCACATACCTTTAGGTGTGTGGATACGCAGCGTCAATTAAATACTCTGCCTGATGGCAGGTAGGGAGTATTATTCAGGCTATAAATCAGCCTTTGAATATTATAGCACAAACAATGCGGAAAGCAATAAAAATATTTCTTTTTCAGTTAAAATATTATATAATATTATTGCAAAAATAAATTAATAAAGGGGAGGAAAAATTATATGATTAAAAGTAACAAAAAATCAATGTCATTTCTATGCTTCATATTAGCATTTGTTATGGTATTTTCATATAGTATCATGCCAGTAGAAGCAAAAGAAAAGCAGGCAAAATTCAACAAACAATATTCAGGAAAGATTGATGGGTATCATAGTATGACCTATAATCTTAAAGTTCCTGCAGATGGAACCTTTTACATTCGTTATAGCTCAAAAGGTAGTTATACAAAAGTTATTACCTTAAAAGAAGGAACAGGATACGGATATTTTATTCCAAGAATTTACACAAAGAATAAAACGGTAAAAACCAAGAGTAAGAAAGTAAAAAAAGGGGATTGTTTAAGTGTTGATGTTTATGTGCAAAAACCACCACTGAAAGCAAGCTATAAAATCAAGTTTTGCTATAAAAAAGATAAAAAATCTAAAACAAATAAGAAGAAATCAAGCACAAAAATGTATCATTCAACATTTTCTAAAAAATTTAAAGCAAAACCGCTGATTACTGATATTAAAATAGCAAATGGAAAATGTACAGTGAAAGGATCTTTCGATCAGATTAACAAAAATTATAAAGTTTTAAAGAAATATTCTTCTAAAAAACGAGTTTATAAAACATCAAAAAATTTCAGTGTATATATGAATGATGAAACAGAAAATAAACTGCGTAAAGATCAATGGAATGTTCAGATAAAGAATATATCAAGCAGTAATTTAAGCGTATTACTTTATGTAAAAAATAAACAATTAACAAGATTAGTTTTTAATCCATAAAAAGTTGCAAATATCTAGGAGGATAAAATTTTGAAGTTTATATTAAAACGACTACAGATAATAGCCTTTATATTATCATTTTCCGTTGCAGCTGTGATGGGCATAAATGTTATTTCAGATCAAAACAATGAAATTCATTTAGCAAAAGTGAAAGCTGCAACAACGGTTCCAATATACAAGGGAAAGTCATATGTAGCACAAAACAATAACAAACCACAATTCACCAAAAAACAACTAAAGAATAAGAAATCTTATGAACAGTATGGAAAATTAGATAAATACGGAAGATGTACAACTTGTATTGCGAACATAGGAAAAGATTTGATGCCTGCAGGAAAAAGAGGTCCAATAGGAATGATCAAGCCTACAGGATGGCATACTGTAAAGTATAATTGTGTAAATGGTAGATATTTATACAATCGCTGTCATTTGATCGGGTATCAATTAACAGGAGAAAATGCTAACAAAAGAAATCTGATTACCGGCACAAGATTCTTAAATGTTGACGGAATGCTCCCGTTTGAGAATATGGTTGCTGATTACATCAAAGAAACTGGTAATCATGTGTTGTATCGAGTAACACCTGTATTCAAAGGTAAGGAAAAGCTTGCCAGAGGCGTTAAAATGGAAGCTCAATCAATTGAAGATAATGGTAAAGGCATTAAATTTAATGTTTTTGTATTTAATGTACAGAAGGGCATTGTAATTAACTACAAGGATGGATCTAGTCATCTCAGTAGACAGAAAGTAACAAAGACAACAAAATCAACTAAGAAAAAGTATAAAACAACAAAAGCTCCAAAGGTAAATAAAAATGTAAAGTATGTCTGGATTCCTCGTACTGGAAAAAAATATCATTACAGTAAATCCTGTAGTAACATGCGAAATCCAAGCAAGATTACAAAATCTGAAGCTAAAAAAAGAGGATATACTGCATGTAGTAAATGTGTACATTAGAGGGAAAGCTCTCGCAGAAAATTTCTGCCAGGGCTTTTTTATTGCAAAAATAGAATTTCAATGCTATAATCAGAATGGAATGTATGTTCGATAAGAAGATAACGACGGGAAAATACGATGATATTATTGATCTTCCAAGACCAAAATTCAGGCATCCCAAAATGTCAAGGAAAAATCGTGCTGCACAATTTGCTCCTTTTGTAGCATTGCGAGGGCAAAAGGAAGAAATCCAGGAATTACAAAGGATTGTAGAGCAGAAAAAAGTATTAACGGATGTTCAAAAAGAAGAAATTGATCGATCTTTGCAGCATCTATTAAAAATACAAAATCTGTATCCAGAAGTAAATGTAACTTATTTCGTTCCGGATTATCGGAAACATGGTGGATTCTATGAGACATATATTGGAAGATTGAAAAGGGTTGACACAAAAAAGAAACGTCTAGTATTTGCAATGAAAAAGAGATTGAATTTGGATTATTGTGTGACCTAACAGTAACAGAACAGGAGAATCAAAATGAGGGTATATGATTTTAATCGAGAAAAGCAAGAGATAAATACTGAATGTGGGTTGTTCCATGAAGGCGATTATGTTCAGGTAACACTACTTGGAGAAAATACTCCAATAAAATACCAGCTAGTAGGCGTTTCTCAAGATGGAATCCGAACATTCTTTTTGTTACATAATGAGGAATGCGGCATGACAACAACAGAAGCAGATGTAGACATTGATGACATGATCAAAATTGCATAAATTCACGAAATATAACAAAAAAATCAGCAATAGTTTATGATATTGCTGATTTTTTTGGTTATTATAATGAGCTGTTTAAAAATGTTAATAGCTTCTAATTAAATATTACTATAAAAAATATATTTTGTCAAATATGATGAATATGGTTGTTTTGTACATAATTATATGGAAATTATATTAAATAACTGTTAAAATGTTACTATAAAAAGTTAATAAAGGGGGATTAAAATGAAATAATGATCTAAAATTGAGTATAAGTAAACATCATATTAAATTCAAAGAATGAAAAGGGGAAATTATGAAAGGAAAAAAATTTTTAAATAAGTTAGCAGTGCTTTTATTGACAATTACTATGATTATACCATCCAACCTACAAATGGTTTTTGCAAAACAACAGAATAAAAATTTGATTAAATTGCAAACAAAAACAATTACTTTAGATAAGGGAGCGAAAAAACAGATTAAAGTAATAACTCCATCAAAATGCAAAATAACAAAAATAAAAATCATAAAGAATAGTAATAAAAAAGCTGCATCTGCTAAAACCTCAAACTATAAAATATATTTAACAGGTAATAAAAAAGGAAAATCAGCAATTACAATTCGTGTGAAATATATTTACAAGAAAAAAACAAAAACTGAAAAATTACAATTACAAGTGAATGTAAAAGAAAAGAGTAAAGTAAAGAGTACGATCAAATTAAGCACAGGAAATCTGATATTAAATGAAAAAGAAACCAAACAAGTAAAAATAATCATACCATCCAAGGAATATAAGATAAAAAGTGTAACCGTAAAAAACAATAATAAAAAAATTGCAAATATAAAAGCTTCAAAATCTAAATTTGACATAACGGGATTAAAAGAAGGGATTACTGCTGCCAACATTGTAATCAAATATGAATACAAGAAAAAAACGAAAACAAAAGAACTTAAGTTACAAATAAAAGTTACAAAAAAAGCACAGAAAATCACAATCCATACAGTATCCTTTGAATCAAATGGAGGATCACCTGTTGCTATAGTCAAAATTGCAGATGGTGAAATTCTCGAAAAGCCAATAACAGATCCGCAGAAAGAAGGCTATGCATTTGATGGATGGTATTCAGATACAAATTTAAATACATTATACGATTTTTCTCAAAAAGTCTATAAAGATATGACACTTTATGCGAAATGGAAAGAAAGTAAGGAACCCAAAATATATACCAGAAGTGAATGGATTAAAATTTTGATTGATTCACTTGATATAAACAAAAAAGAAATAAAAAATAATGACAATGAAGAGGAAGATGTTGATTATGAATGTGCAGATATTGATGAAGATGTAAATTCAAATGAAATCCAAGAAGCATATTCACTTGGAATTATTCCAGATGAGCGTGAGGATAAAGAACAGGATGTAATATTTTTTGAACCAACAAAAATAGTTACACGTGAATATATGGCATATACGTTATCAAAAGCTTTAGGATTCCAAGATATGAAAGAACATGCCCAAATTCAAGATATTGATGAATCTGCATATCCAGATGAAATTTACAATGTGGTTCGAGCAAAGGCAATGACCGTTGATAACGATAAATTCTATCCTACAAATGTTGTAAAAGAAGAAGATATAGAATTGGCCAAAAAAGAAATTGCTTATTGGGTCAATTCAGATAAAGAAGAAATAAAGGAGCATGATGATTCAAAATTACAGGAAGATGTTAAGGATTTCAGAGATTTTGATGATTATGAAGTAACAAATAATGATGATATATATAATATAAAATTAAATGCTAAATTACCGGATAATAAATCTCTTAAAGTTGGAGATAAAATAATCATGGGTAAAAATGATCAAGATTCGATTACAACATTTTATATTACAAAAATAATTAATGACAATGAATATGAATGTCGAAAACCTGATATTTCAGAAATATTTTCTAAAATTGATGTAGCGACAAAACATATGTATACAGATTATAAAAAGATAAAGGTATCTGAAGGAGTAAAACTAGATCATGAAACATCCACATTAAGAAAAAGTTGTATAGGAGGTGGTGTTTCGTTAGGTGGTTTAAAATTAAAAATTGATTTTGGAGAAGGGAAAAAAATATCAGATAAAATAAAAATTGCGGGGAAAACCGAATTTTCTATCCCTGAGATTATAGCAAGTTTTGATGCCGATATTGCATGGGGAAAAATTAAGATAAATGAATATAAGTTTAAAATGAAAGAAGAAATAAGTGCAGATACAGGGTTGTATTTAACAGATAATAAAAATTGTGCCATTCCAACAAATGACTCAGATAAAGCATATAAAAACTTTGTTAAAAATAGAGTTGGAAATAGTGGAAAAGTTGAACGGTTTGAGATTGCTAAAATACCTTTAGTTAGCGGTATATTAAGTGGATCTATGAAACTTTTTGTCGAAGTATATGTAACTGGAGAAATAGCTATAAAAGCAGAATTAGAATCAGAACATGGAATTATTTACCAAAATGGTGTTTTGAGAAATATAGGAAATGGAAATAAAGCTAAGTTTAGTGCAGGATTTTATGGAAAAGCTTATTTAGATGTTTTAGGAGTCGCATTTGATATTGATATTTGTAATACATGGTCTGCGATTGGAATTACGTTTCAAGGAGGGGCGTGTGCAGAAGGAAGTTTAGTAGAAAGATTAAATACATTCAATCCATTGATATGTGGTGAGGCTGAACTTTATCCAGAATTTAAAGTGACATTAGACAGAGAAAGTGCTGTTGGTAAATGGCTAGCTGAAAATAAAGGAATAAAAGTTACTTATAGTCATAGTTTAATCGGAGAAGATAAAATTAAAAAATTTACTGCTAAATTTCATACAGAAAATTTCCATAAAGTAGATGAATGTACATATGGACAAGGAAATATCGATGGTTACGTTCTGTATGCAAAAAATGGTAGTCCAGTAGAAAAAGCACAAGTGGAAGTTTATACGAAAGGAAGTCAGGACGAAGAAATTCCAATAAGAACAGTATATACAGACAGTCTTGGATATTATAAGATTAAAAATCTTTCAATAGGAAATTATGATGTAAAAATCAAAGTATCTGGTTGTAATCAGACAATACTTAAAGATATTGGGGTTGAAAAAGACAAGACGTATACAATAAAAACAATTAAAGTAGGCGAAAGAGTCAAGACGAATAAAGTAAATTCAATTGCTTTAGGAGAAAATAATAGTGCTGCAATTAGAGAAGATGGATCTCTATGGATGTGGGGGAATAATTCATGTAAACAAATTAGTGATGAAAATAAAGAATATTCAATACTTCAACCACAAAAAATAATGGAAAATGTAAAATCTGTTAGTTTAGGTTCTGTCAACAGTGCAGCTATTAAAAAAGACGGATCTCTATGGTTATGGGGAACTAATACATTAGATGAAATTTTAAAACTTCCACCAAATAAAAGTTATAAACCGTATAAAATTATGGATGATGTAAAATCAGTCAGCTTAGGTGGAAGCACAGGTGCAGCAATTAAAAAAGATGGTACTTTATGGATGTGGGGAACTAATACATATGGACAAATAGGCGATGGAACTCAAAACGAATGTAAAGCACCAAAGAAGATAATGGATAATGTTAAAAGTGTTTCTGTAGGAATAAAGTGTACGGCGGCAATTAAAGAGGATGGAAGCTTATGGATGTGGGGATTTAATTCAAATGGTCAATTAGGAGATGGAACAACAGAAAATTCATTAATACCAAAAAAAATTATGAATAATGTTAAAGCTGTTTCAGTAAATGCAACAAATTATCTGGCAGGACATACAGCAATATTAAAAGAGGATGGAACGTTATGGACTTGTGGTTGGAATGGATATGGTCAACTTGGAGACGGGACAATTAACGAATCTCATAAGCCTAAGCAAATAAAAATAATAGATGAAAAGGATATGGATAGTTTGGGTGAAGACGAAGATGTTAAGCCAGTTAAGATAGTATCTATTGCCGTAGGTGGAGATAATACAGCAGCTATTGGAGAAAATGGAAGTTTATGGATGTGGGGAAGTAATTATTATTATAAACAGTTAAAATCAGATCAATCTCATTCTTATTCACAAACAAAACCTCAGAAAATAGCTGAGAATGGAAATATCAAAGAGGTAAAACTTTCTAAAGGATTTAGTGCTTATGTAAACAGTGGCGGTATTTTATGGTGTATGGGGCAAAATTACGAGGGACAACTTGGAGATGGAACAACTGCAGATTCTGACAGCATGAAAGAAGTTACATTTTCAAAGTAATTAGCACGATAAAAAATAAAAATATTTTTCATTTTGTTTCCCTTTTTTCTAAAAATCATAGTTTGTATTATGTAGGAGAAAAATATGAATTAGAAAGGGGAAACAAATGAATTTTGACGAGATGATTAAAATAGCCGGAAAAATGTATATTGATGAGGAGGTTGAAAGACTGGAAGAGGAAATAGCGAGAAATAGCGAAGAAATCAAAATACCACTAAAATTCCGAATTCGAATGTGGTGGATGTTCCGAAAAGCTATATTAAAGGACATGTTTCAGAGTCTTAAATTTAAATTCAAGTCATAAACTCCCTAGGGATCATTGCATTTGTGTAATGATCCTTTTTCTTTAGAAAATACATTGCTAAAAGTTTATAAATATGATACTATTATATTGTATTTTTATTAGACTTCCACAGACAGGTGTAGTGGGACATTATATAGGAAAAATACATTTAAGAAATTTCATAAACTTTTATTTTATAAAGGGTACAAATTTAACAGACGAGAGGTCTGTTTTTTTTGTGCCCTTTTGCGATAAGAAAATTGACAAAAATACGTCAACATGTAAAAATAAGAAAGGAGATATTTTGAACACAGAGTTATCAAGGACACTGACGATCGCAGAAGCAAAAGAACAATATGATGAGAATTGTAAAAATATTCTCAGTAACAAAGTGATTCTTGCTTGGATATTACGTCGTACAGTGAAAGAATTTGCTGTTTACAGCATTGACAAAATTATGGAATGTATCGAAAAACCAACAGTTTCTAAAGTATGTGTTAATCCGGGTCTGACGAATCATCAGAAGATCACAGGAATTAATACGGAAGATGCTGTAAATGAAGAAGGTGTCATATATTATGACCTGCGTTTTTTCGCTATTGTTCCCAAAACACAGGAAAAGATCAGGCTAATCATTAATGTAGAAGCACAGAAATCTTTTTACCCTGGATATAACATTGAAACCAGAGGAATTTTCTATGCTGCCAGGATGTTATCTGCACAGCTAGGCACAGAATTTGCGATTCCAAATTATCAGAATCTCAAAAAAGTATATTCTATTTGGATTTGCATGAATGCACCAAACTATATCGGAAATGCGATTTCTGAATATAAAATAGCAAAAGAGGATATTATTTCAGGAATTCCAGATAATGTGGAAGCATATGATAAATTATCAGTGATTATGATTTGTCTAAATCAAAAAAAAGAAGATCAAACGAATGATTCATTTTTGAAAATGATGAATTTATTATTAAATTCTCATATTTCAGCTAAGGAGAAAAAGAAAATTTTACAAACGGATTATCATATTCCAATGACAATTCGTTTAGGAGAGGAGTTGAATTTTATGTGCAACTTGTCAGATTTGTTAGAGGAGGAAGTTCTCAATCGTAAAGAAACAGAGATTGTTTTAAAAATGATAGCACAGGGATTATCTGACGAAACAATTATGGAGTGTGTTACAATTTCCAAAGAGCGATTGATGCAGATTAAAAATTCTCAAAATTTAAACACAAAATAATAAGAGGAGTTGAATCTCATGTGTAACTTATCAGATTTGGTAGAGGAAGAAGCAAGAGAAAAAGCATTAAAGGAAGGACATGCTAAAGGACGTGCTGATGGTATTGAAGAAGGAAAGATTACCACTTTAGTTGGACTTGTTGCTGACAAAATACTTTCTGTTGATGAAGCAGCGAAACGTGCCGGTGTGGCAAAAAAAGATTTTTTAAAGTATTTAAACTAAAGCAACAGACTTTGTAGTAGTGTTTTAACGAAAATTTTATAATGAAAGGGTACAAATTTAACAGACGAAAGGTCTGTTTTTTTTGTGCCCTTTTTTACGTTAAGAAAGGAGAGAAGAGGATGGATGAATTCTTAAACATGGTTGAATCATTTTGTAACAATGGTGGTTTTTTGCAAATCGGATTACGAGATCCAGAAACTCTAAGAGTATATGCAGAAACAGCTCATAATCTTAGGAGAAGCAATAAAACATTGTCGCATGATGAAAAAATGATACTGACACGTATTGAGGTTATTTTTTGTGGAGCATATGGAGACATTGATCGTCAGATTATTGATATGGCTGCCAGCTTGCAACACAAAGACAATGATTTAAAAGGGTATTTAAGATGTTTTTATGAAAAAGAAGGCATCAATATGAAATACCGAAGTAAGTCGTTTATTCAATCCTGTTTAGATGGGGAATCTGTTCTAGCTGATTTAGATGATTGGATCAAATATTGGCAAACTCATAGTACAGGAAAGATACTTATGGATTTTTTAGGATTAGATCCGACAGAATACCGTAAATGGGCAGAAAGTAATAATCAAAAAAATAATGATCGAGATTTTTGGGTCGAGGTAATAGAAAGTCGAACAATTAGGAGGAAAAAAGTATGTTAAAACTGACTGATCAAGGAAGGAAAGAGGTAAGTAACTTTGTTCAGAAATGTGAGGAATTCCGGAAGGAACTTCTGGAAACCGGCAGAGATACAGGACATATTGGACCGCCAGATGCGGAAACTGTTGAGAAATATGCAGTGCAAAAAGGTTCAGTAAATGGTGTTTATGAAGAAAGCTGGCATGTAGCTGATAACTATTGTCTTCGCATTATATTATACGTTAATAAAGATTTTATTGAATTATGAGAAAGGAGAATGATTAAGATGCTAAACGATTTAGTATATTTAGTTGCATTTATGTCTGTTTTTTTTATTGGTTTAGGAACGGTAACTCTGGCAGTAGAGAAAATACCATTTCTACACAAAATGACAATCCGACTTATTAATGCAATGACATTTAATGAAAATGATAAGATCCCGGAAGATTGGGATGGAAAGGATGAAGAATGAAGAAACAAGCAAGAGACATTGCAAAAACAAGTAATGGGAAGGTAGTGTTAGTTGCAGCGGATGAACTGAAAGTAACATCATCCTTTTATGGAAGTATTTTTGCAGAAAAAGAGAAAATTAATGGTAAAACTGAGTATTCAAAGATTCCAATTTCATTATTAGAGGTTGGAGGGAGTAAAAAGAATGTAACATTTTATCTGGATGTGGATCAGGCAGAATATCTATATGAATTTGCCAAATCATTTGGGGATTGTAGTTACAGTTCATGCAAAAAAAATGAAGCTCAGAAGCTAAAGCGTACTTTATTGGTAAAACGACAGAGTTTCTATAACAATCAGCCTAAAAAATATCCATGGTATTTGGAAATTGAGGTTACTAAAAATGAAAAGAAAGAAAAAAGCTGCATCAATATGACAGATGAAGGATTTTTTACTTTTATGAATCGGATTCATCGTTTTATTGATTGTTTTGTTACCGCATATAGTACAAACATCATGAAAATGAAGTTTAATAATGAACAAAATTGGAAACAAAATAAGAATTAGCAGAAAGGAGTAAACAATGTCATACAGTGCATTGTATCGGAAATTCCGTCCGCAAACGTTTGATGAAGTAAAAGGGCAAGATCACATTGTTACGACACTGAAAAACCAGATTCGTAATCATCGTTTAGGTCATGCTTATTTATTTTGTGGAACAAGAGGTACTGGAAAAACAACCGTCGCAAAGATTTTGGCAAAAGCAGTAAACTGTGAGCATCCTATTGATGGAGAACCATGTGGAGAATGTGAGACATGTAAATCAATCACAGAAGGATCATCTTTGAATGTAATCGAGATTGATGCAGCTTCTAATAATGGCGTTGATAATATTCGAGAGATTAAGGAGCAGGTACAGTATTCGCCAGCAACAGGTAAATACAAAGTCTATATCATTGATGAAGTACATATGCTTTCCATCGGAGCCTTTAATGCTTTATTAAAAACATTGGAAGAACCACCGAAGTATGTCATTTTTATTTTGGCCACGACAGAAGTTCATAAGATTCCTATCACTATCTTATCAAGATGTCAGAGATATGATTTCCATCGTATTACATCAAATGTTATAAAAAAACAATTGATTGACCTTACCAATCAAGAAAAGGTAGAAGCAGAAGATAAAGCTTTGGAATATATCGCACGAATGGCAGATGGTTCCATGAGAGATGCGTTAAGCCTTCTGGATCAGTGCATTGCCTTTAATTTGGGCAAGAAATTGACGTATGATGCTACGTTAGATGTACTGGGAACAGTAGATATTCAGGTCTATAGTGAACTTTTAGATTTCATTATGGCACAGGATGTTGCGAAGGTTATGGACTTAATTGAAGATGTTGCTAGTCAAGGAAGAGAATGGTCACAATTTATCACAGATTTTTTGTGGTTTCTAAGGAATCTTTTATTAGTTGGGCAGGGAACAGATGCAGAAGAAGCATTAGAAGTATCTACTGAACAAATGAAGTTTCTACAGGAGAAAGCAAAGTTGATCGATGAAAAATTATTGATCAGGGATATTCGTATTTTATCAGCATTGTTGGAAAAATTACGTTTTGCTACAACAAAAAGAGTCTTAGTGGAAGTAGAATTAATCAAATTATGCAAGCCAGAAATAGAGATGAAGAATACTGATCTTGCTGAAAAAGTAAAATCATTAGAAGAACAATTAAATCTCGTCATGCTGCAATTAAAGAAAAAAGAAAAAACAAAAGAAGAGAAAAATACTAAGAAACTACCGGAACAAAAATCAGGGCAGGAAGAACAAATAAGAAAATCTATAGAAAGACTTCCAGAAATGATTCGTTATTGTTTAAAAAGAGCTGAGTTAAAGTTCGATGAAAAAGAAAAGGCAACAACGTTTACTTTTCCAGAGGAATGTATCCTTGAAAAACAATATGTCAAAGATCATAAAGAGCTGATTGAAAAATCTGTTCATGCACAGATCATTGTGTGAATCATAGAAAAAGAGGATAAAAATGAAAAGAAAAGTTGAACTATTATTAATGGCAATGGCACTTATTGTGTTGGCCATTATTTTTTTACAAGAAACAACAACAAAATGTGTATTACTTGTGGTACTGATCGTGCTGCAAGTGATCACTGAGAAAGAAATTAAAGAAAATTAAAGGAGAATTTTATTATGAAAATTGATAGAAAATTATTTGAAGCAGCACTGCAGATTGCAAAAAAAGGTATTTCAAAAAAAGCAGATATAACATCTAAAACTCTGGTAGAAATCAAAAATTCAGGGATTTCACTTACTGGTATGAATGATGGAATGACTGTTATTACCAATATGCCACCAAATAGTTTCGTTTTTGAAGAAACTGAGGAAAAGAAGTTTTTAGTAGATCCTTCATTTATGATGGATTTGTTAAAACAGCTTCCAAAATCTGTAACAGAAGTTGAGTTTGATGCCGAAAATGGTCTTGTTTTAAGATATGAGAAATCTGAATTCAAGCTTGAGACAATTGAAGGAGCAGATATGTTTCCAATGCCTACTAAGAAAGGGGTAGATGAAAACTTTGTTACGATCGAAGCGAATGATTTACGTCGCATGGTTCGTGCCACTGCATTTGTATCAGTACGAAAAGATGATTCTGTATCTGTAGGACAAGAAGCAATGAAATGTCTTGCAATTCATTGTGCAAAAGATGATATTAAAATTTATGCAGCAAATCCTTATCTTTTTTCAAGTTGTTTAAAAACACATGAAAATAATGGTGCTGATTTCAATGTATTGATTTATGCAGAAGATATTAATGAAGCAATCAACGCATTTCAGAATAAAGAAATTCAGATTTTTGCGGATGATAAATTCATGTATCTAGCAGATGATTATACTTTTATTTCACTGCGTATTGTAAATGCAAAGGAACTTCCGATCAATACTACTTTAAAGAAAATAGAAACTAATAAAGATCTGACAAAAGTTAACGTAGCTAAAAATCTGATTTTAGGAACTATTAAACGTGCATGTTTATTATCAACGGATCGAAAAATGATTCGTATTTTGTTAAAAGCAAACAAAGAAACGAATTTATTAAATATCCAGGGCAAGAGTGATAGAGGATCTATTAATGAAGATATTGAAGCGATCATTGATGGAAAAGATGCTGAGATTTGCTTTAATGGAAGCTATTTATTAGAAGTTTTGAATGCCTTAGATTGTGAAAATACGGAGATTAGATTTGATGCAGCAGATGAAAGGACTCCAATGCTTGTAAAAAATGGAGATGATGAAGTAGTTACAGATTCCACCTATGCGATAGCATTATTAAAAAAATAAGAAAGAACAAAAATAAAGATTTAGAATAGTAGAAAGGAAAATTTGTATGAGTAGAAACAACTATAAGAAAAATACATATGCCTTAATCAAAAGAGGCGAAATTTATGAGATTACTAAAGAAGGAAATGTGAAAAAAGCAAAGAATAGAGATAATGTTCCATTCTATACCAAATATAAAATTTCGCAGGTACTTTATAAAATGCCAAAAAAGAAAGCAGCAAAATTTTTACTTGTGAAAAAGGGAGATTTTATTCAGATGGAAAAGAAAGGAGGAGCAGAAAAGTTTTTCTGCTCCTTAATGCATCCAACGTATGCAAAAGAGTCAAAATGGACTTTATTTGCAGATAATCTCGTGACTTTATTACCTTATATGAATAAAGAATATAAAGATAATATTGAGACACTTTCACAATGCGATAAAGAAATGACTGATTTAATGCATATGATCGAAGGTTCCCGCATCGGCATATTCTTCTATATCCGTTATTATTGGAAAATCAGAAAAAACAGAAGAATTCGACGTGAATGTAAAGTGAATTTAGAAATCATCGATCAGATTAGAGAAACCTTACGATTTAATTTTCGAGGATTGAACATGATGCAGGAAAGTTTAGATAATATATATTATCCTATTTACAATTATAGAACTGACTGGACCGTTGATCAGAATCGTTTGGTTGACACACTTACAGCACATTGTCAATAAAGGAGAAAATCATATGGATAATAAAATTGAAAAACAGGGTGGATTTGAAGATGTAAATATAAAAACATCTCAAACTCCGGTCAAAAGCAAACAGGCTTATTATGTATCAGTCTATTATAGCTTTTCACAGGAAAGTCCATTATATATGTTTGAGTCAGAAGAAGCAGCAGTTAACTTCATTAGAGAACAGTATAATGAAGAGTGGCAAATAACAATGAAAGAAAGAGAAGAGCATAACATTCTGGTTCAAGCAGATGAGTTATTACGTCAGATTTCAGATGATGGACATTTCGCTAGAATTGAACAGGTTGATTATAATAATCCATGGTTTATGGAATGGAATGTTACAACTGTATGGAATGAACCGGAAACAGAAGGTGATCCTAAAACAAATGGGATTGCTTCAAAAGATAAAGGAGAACAAAATGGGAGAATTTAATGAAGCTCAGGTAGCTGCAATCAAACATAAGAAAGGACCTATGTTGGTGTTGGCTGGTGCAGGGTCAGGAAAGACTACAGTATTAACATATCGTATTAAAAATCTGATCATGAACAGAGAAGTCAATCCAAAGAACATTTTAGTGCTTACATTTACAAAGGCAGCAGCAAAAGAAATGGAAGAACGTTTCCATGCTATGATGCCTAAAAGAAATCAGGTTACATTCGGAACATTTCATAGTGTTTTTCTAAGAATTTTAGTAAAACATGGAGGCTATTCTTACAAAAATATTGTTTCGCCAAGAGTGCAGACAGATATTATTCAAAGAGCAGCTACAGAACTTGATCATTATTTAGGTTCTGGTTTCCAGGAGTGTATGGATAAGACCAAGGAAATTATTTTGAATATCGAATTGATCAAAAATCATCGAATTAAAGATGTAAAAGAGATTTCGGAAAAAGAGTTAGAATTGAAAAACATGTCTGCAGATACAGCATGGCAATTTTATCAGTATTATCAGAATTATATGCAGCAAAAGCATATGATTGATTTTACTGATATGTTACTTCTTACTTATAATCTCTTTAAAGAGAAATCGGATGTTCTGGATTATTACAGGGATTTATATCGGTATATTATGGTTGACGAATATCAGGATACTAATCCAATCCAAAATGATATTATCATGTTACTGGCAGAACCAAGGAATAATTTGTTCTGTGTAGGGGATGATGATCAGTCAATTTATGGATTCAGAGGTGCAGAACCAAGTATCATGTTACAGTTTCCAAAAGAATTTGAACATGCAAAGGTTATTCAGCTGCCATTAAATTATCGATGTAAAGAAAATATTGTTCAAGCTTCAAATCGTCTAATATCTTTTAATAAGAATCGTTATAATAAGAGGATTTTAGCAGCTAGAACAGAAAATCCAACAGATGCAGATGTTATCTTTCATGCGTATGATAAGTACAGCGAAGAATGTAATTATGTAAAGAATGTATTGTTAGGTAATGATAAACAGGCTGCAATGATTGGGAATGTACCTTATGGAGATACAGCGTGTTTATTCCGAACCAATCGTTCTGTTGAAAAATTTGCCGGAAAGCTGATGGATAGTGAGATTCCTTTTTATTCCTTAGAGCCTTTACGCAATATGTTAGATCATTTTGTTGCAAAACAGATTATGGCATATTTTGAGGTCGCAATGGGTAATGAGAAAAATCTTTACGAGATTGTGAATCGGCCAGTGCGATATGTAGAGAAGAGGTATGTAAAGCCTAGTACAACTTTAGCACAATTGAAAAGTATATATGCAAATGCGGATAGTGATAAGAGCTATGTATATGAAAATTTGCTGAAACTGGAAGAAGATCTGCATATTTTAAAAGAGTTAGGTACTCCTAGCAAGATGATTCAATATATTTTTTCAGAGGAAGGAATTAATTATAAAAAGCATTTGAATAATTGTTCTAAGATTATGCATATGACCGAAGAAGATATTGATGATTTAAAGGAAACAACAAATCAGCTTTACATTTTCTTCCGAAAATATGATACGATGGATAATTTAAAGAAAGGAATTGAGCAGTACACCAGAATGATTCAGGATGCATATAAGAATCAGGATCGAGTTGGCAAAGTTGCTTTAACTACAATTCATTCAAGTAAAGGGTTAGAATATCAGCGGGTTATCATTTTTGATGTCAATGAAGAAAATCTTCCATATCGGAAGGTTGATGAAAAAACTGATATTGAAGAAGAACGAAGATTGATGTATGTGGCGATCACTAGAGCAAAAGATCAGGTTATTATTTTATATAATAACAAAAATGCATCTCAGTTTGTTTCCCAGTCTCAATTAGCAAAATCTGATTTTAAAGTAGGAGATATGATCTTACACAAAGCCTTTGGAAAAGGAAGAATTGTAAATACTGATAGTAAATATATTCAGATTGAATTTCCTGAAAAGAACAGAACTATGAAATTTAATTTTGAATATGCTATCACAAAAAATATTATTAAAAAACTTTAGTTTTTTCAGCTGTCACATTGAATTGTGGCAGCTTTTTTTATTCATAAACATGTTTGGTATAATTGAATTATGACAAGAATGAGCGAAAATATATAATATAAAAATGAGATGATAATGCTACTCATATGGTAGTATTTATGTTATAATATATAGAGTGGATTATGAGATAGTTTTATAATCCTATCAAAATTCATAAAATTAGGAATGAACTCAGGAAACCTTCGGGTCCTGGGTCTTTTTTTATGTCAAAATAGAAGGAGGAAGGTCATGAAGAAATACATTGCAATATGCGAGAAAAGTAGTATTATGGAAAATCTTGCAGAAGCATTACCAGAAAAGCTCGTAAAAAGAGGGCGTAATTATTACGGCGAACACTATCAGATTCATGCTCTAAGTGGACACATTTTTGAATTATTTAATATGGAAGATTATCCAGAGTATCCATCAAAGAAAAAAGGATGGGATCTTGATGCATTACCATTTTTTCCAAAGACTTTTCGATACAAATTGATGCAAAAAACTACCGGAGGGGCGAGTGCGAAAAAAATATTTGATGATATCGTAAAAGGAATTGAATGGGCAGATGCCGTGATCCATGTAGGAGATAGTGATGATGAAGGACAGGTACTGGTAGATAACGTGCTGCATTATGCTAAATGTACTAAGCCAGTATATCGTTTAATCCAAGATTCCAATACTGTTGACGAGTTTAAAGAAGCATTGCAGAAAATGAAACCAAATAATTCTCCGGAATATAAAGCAATGGCATTGGAGGGAAGGTTCCGTGCTTTTTATGACTGGCTCTACGGGATCAACGCTTCCAGATATGCATCATTGAAATTCGGAACAACTGGAAAAGATTGTTTTCATGTAGGACGAGTAATCACAGCTATTGTATTTGAGATATTTAAAAGAGATTATGAGATACAAAATTTTGTTCCGCAGCCATATTTCCAAAATGTGAGTAAGGAAGGACTTACATTAACATCTAAGACAACATTTAAAACAGAAGAAGAAGCATCAAAAGTTGCGGATCAATATAATCGGGCAGGAGCTAAAGTAATAGCTATGAATCGAAGAAAAACAGTAATCCAGGCACCTAAATTATTCAGCCAGAATACATTACAGGGATGGATGGGAAAGTATTATAAGATGTCACCGTCTGATACGTTAAAAACAGTACAATCATTGTATGAAAATGGATATGCCAGTTATCCAAGAACAGAGTCGGAATATCTGAAAAGTGAAGAAAAAAATAAAATAAAAAAAATCATACAGTCACTTCAAGGCAGTGGTGTAGATCTTGCATTTAAAGATAGTAATAAGATCTTTAATGATAAAAAGGTCATTGCTCATAGTGCATTGGTGCCAACAGGTAAGATTCCAGATATGAATAAGCTAAATCAAAAAGAACAGATTGTCTATAAAGAAATCGTAGATCGTTTCCACGAAGTGTTTTTCTCGGAAGAATGTATGGTGCATCGTACAACACTCGATATCCAATGTTTGAATGAAAAATTCAGAATACAAGGAGATATTTATATCAGTAAAGGATGGAAACAGGTAAAAAATCTTAGAACAAATGATCGTGAGATACCTGATTTTCAAAAAGGTGATAATATTCCGATAAACTTTCAGCCGGAGAAGAAGATGACAACGCCACCAAAACATTATACAACAGATACATTGGTAAAATTTATGGATAATCCATTTGCGAAAGATGAAGAGATCGAAGATGAAGATACAATGTATGCAAATATACGAAAGGGTGCAACAATCGGAAAAACATCAACGCGAGCAGAAATTATTAATAAAGCTCAAAAATCAGGATATATCTCATTAAAGAAAGATATTTATCGGATTGAACAAAAAGGAATCTTCTATATTAATTCTCTATTTAAACTAGGAATTGATTTGAGTAAGGAAAGCACTGTTAAAATGGGCGTATTACAAAGAGAAGTTGGGACAGGCCAGATTTCAATTAAGAAGGCATTACAGCTTATTTATGAAGATGTAAATCATATGTTTGAAAAACGAGATCAGAATTTCTTACCTGTCATTTGTAGATGTCCGATTTGCAGAGGAAGAGTTTTGGAATCTGTATCAGGGTTTCAGTGTGAGAATAATGATTTGATCATGATGAAAGATCATCCATATTTTGCAGCTGTCAAGAAAAAAGTTGATCGAAATATGGTAGCAGAACTTTTCACGCAGGGAAGTGTGGATTTGTTAAATTGTAAATCCCAAAAAGGTAAAAGCTTCAATGTGAAAGTCATGTTGGAAGAAGCAGAGGATGGAAGTATTGTAACTAATCATGGTTATGTAAGAATCACAACAGAATTTTTAAAGGAAGGTATTATTCGATGAAGAAAAAAATTGTATTATTTTTATGTGTTATGGGTATTATGACAGTTTTAACAGGGTGTTCTAGTGGAAGTAAAGAAATTTACACACCTCAAAATATACAGGAAAAGAAAGCAAAAAAAGTGGCTGATAAATTTGTGAAAAAGGTCCAAAAAGAGGACTACAAAGATATTAAGTCATATATTTATATTCCAGACAGCACATTTATTAAAGATGATGATGTATCTTGGTATATTGAAAGAAGTAATCTTGAGGATATCGTAGGAATGTCAAAGAAGCAGATTGTGTTAACCAGTATGGAAAAAGACAATATGGTAATTGATGATTCAGATAATAATAATGCAACTACAAGAAAACTAACGTATACAACAGAAGATTCCGAGGATTATGAAATTATACTTGTTCAGGATAGGAATAATGATTGGAAAATCTATATGCCAGATATCTATGTATCAAATTATAAGTATAAAGCAGAAAAAAGTCTTACGACGTACATTAATGGAATCGAAGTTACAAGTGATTACATAGAGAAGAGTAATGGTGTAGTGGATGATAATTATACAACGTATGATATTCCTTTTGTACCGAATAGAGAATTTACAATCACATCATCAGATGGATTTGAAGAAAATGTGACAAGTAATGACAGTGATGTGCAAATTGATAAAAATAAAAAATAAATGCAAAATTGTAGAGAGCGTGTTAAATATGCAAAATACACAAATGGAATAAAGATAACAAAACATCATCGATACTAAGATGATGTTTTGTTAGAAAGGGGAAAGAAGATGCAAATAAGCCAAAAAATCGGGCAATATGAAGTTTTAAAGACATATGGAAAAGATGCAGCCATCGTAACAGATACAATGTTTGAAACAACAGACAGTTATATTATGACGGTATCTGAACAATTAGATTTGTTGGGGATTAAAAATTATGATCTTATTGGATTCCCAAGTCTGATTAATCAATTTCAGTGGGAAGATAAAGCATGTTTTATATATAAAGAATTTGAAGGAGCACGATTAGATACAATACCATATGATATTGATTTTGCGGTAAATGCAATTAAAAATTTATGTCTGTCTATTTATCAGGTGTGGACATTATCAAATGGATATTTTTATCCAGAAATTGATATGAATCAATTATATTTTACGAAAGATCAAAATCTGGTATTTAAAAATGCGTATAACTTTTCAATGTATAAAAAATGTGATGAGGGTTTTATTACAAAACAATTATCCTATGTGTTGTATCAATTAGTAACAGGAAGAAAGCAATTAGATGATATTCGCAGTATTGATCCATCATTTTCTTATATCTTAAACTCTACAATACTTAAATGTGCAAAAGGAGAGACGGTATTAGGTATTAAAGCATTTGCAACAACGTTGCAGCAATATAAAGAAACTGATCTGATAGTATATCAACAGGATCGAAGTTTGCGGCCGCCACGCAGGAAGAAAAATACATTAACACGTTTTATGCCAAATCCAGAACAATTGGAATTTTATAAGATAAAACAGGATATAAATCGTGAAAATATGGAGAATACTGCAGAGATACTATCAAAACCTATTGTTTCAGAGGAAAACAGACAAAAGCTAGAAATAAATGATTCCAAACAGAAGCAGGGAAAAGAAGAAACTCTGGAAAATCATATAACAGAACATGAAGAAGAAATGCTGCTGCCGGAAGAAGAGTTACTGGCGATTAAAACAAAAAAAACATTAGCAACAGATGAAGTAGAAGGAAAAAAGAAAAGAAATCTTCAAGAGGAATCATTAACAAAGGTTGCATCAAAGCAACAAAAAGAAGCGGAAGATAAAAAAGATCTGAAAATAGAAAAATCAGAAAGGCAGCGTATTTCATCTAAGAAGCCGAAAGAGAAGATTAACAGTCAAAAGAGTATTAAAAGTTTAGAATCTGAAAAAATGGAGAAAATAGGAAAGGAGAAAGATCATAATAAAAAGATAATTCCACAAGACGAACTCAAAGAAAAGGAGATTCATCCAAAGTCTCATATTCCAAAACTAAGATCACAAAAATCTAAAGTTCTCAATAAGCAGGAAGAAAAAAGAATTCAAAATATATCTTCAGCAGGTAAAGGATCATGGAATAATATAAAACTTCCAAAGGCGAATAATGACAAAACAGAAAAAAAGGAAGTAAAAGTTCTTAATGATAAAGAATCTTTGAATTTAAAACAAAATAAGGAAAATGATTCTAAAAAAGAGAACAGTTCTAATAAAAAAGAAATAGAAAAACATAATAAGATTCTGAATCATCAAAAAATAAATAACCAGAAGGAAAATCATGAAAATCTGAGACAAAAAACTAATACAATACAGGAAACGGAAATTGTTAAAGAACCGAATCATGATGAAAAGTTATCAGATATTCCAGCATCTATTATTGCAGAAGAAAATGGGAAAGATATAAAAAATGCTTCTGTTTCTAACAATGAGATAATTCTTGAAAATAAAAAGGAAATGCCAATAGAATCATCCTCGATAAAAAAAGTAATTCAGGAGAAAGAAAATATAATCTATGAAAGTGAAATAAAAGATTTTGTAGAACAGAATTCTTCTATACCAGATATTAAGAAAGAAGCTACTATACCAATTAAGACGGAATACAAGGTAAAAAAAGAAAGAAAATTAATGCCTAAAATCAATATTCCAATGAGTGTACGTATTGCGATCATTAGCTCTGTACTTTTAGTTATAGGAGTCGGGGGATTCTTCATACATAATATTCATCAAAAAAATAAATATAATGATATTATAGAGGTTGTAGATCGCAGCACAAACCAAAAAGAAAAAATCAAGATGTTGCATCAGGCAATTGATATATTACCAAAGGAATCAAAAGCATACGAAAAATTGCTAGATGTATATTTAGAGGACGCGGTATTTAGTTCTAAAGAAGAAAGTGCTTATCTTAAAGCGATTCATCAGAATTGGGACAAGGTAAAAAAAGGAGATGGCTATGGAAACTTGTCTTATGAAATTGGAAAGGCATATTGGTATTACTATGAATATGATGATATGAATAATGAAGAAATCACAAGAATGAAAAGTGCTGTTCAATGGTTTGAAGATTCTTTGAAATACAAAAGCACAGCAAAGCATCATAGAATTGCCAAAATTTATTGTGAAATTGGAAAATTTAATCAAGAGATTACATTAAATGTAAAGGAAGGAACAGATAAAGGAGTTTATAAGAAATATTATAATAACCTTAAGGATCTATTAGAAATAGGAAATTCAAACACTGTTGCATCCTTAGAATTATACAAGTTAACGGTAAATTCTATTGATACTTACCGAGAGCGATTTATTGATGATGGTATTAATGAGGAAGAGATCAATCAAACAAAGCAGGATGTTTTATATAAAGTCAATGAAACTTCTGTGGTAACTGAAAAAGAAAAGGAATTGAAAAATACAATATTATATAGCAGCAAGCAATAATCCACGGTTGTTTGTAGTTATCAGTTGTTATTTAACATAATTTATGATATTATATTATTGTATTTTTATTAGATTCCCGACGGTATTAGGATACTTGGGACTTTTTATAGAATAACGATTAAAATAGAACATTATCAACCCAAAGGGCGTAAATTTAGCAGATATTTTATATCTGCTTATTTTTATGTCCTTTTTTATTTTGAGAAAGGAGAAAATCAACGTACACAGTACAAAAGCAACTATCAATATGCTATAATTAGGAGAAAGAAACTATGATTTACGAAGGAATTATATAATGGTAAAAAACATGAACTGAGTTCTGCCAGTAAAACAAGACGCTATTACAGAAAGGACACCAGACTTCAATACCGGATACTTTTTGGAAAGTCGAAATATGTGCATGATTCTGCAAAGAAGGCAGCATAAGTGAAAAGTAATTCCCGTAACAGGGAATAGAGGGAAACGTGTATTTCCATCGAGGTGTAATTTGCCTCGTAAAGAAGCCGCGGTCAACTTTAGTTGCCCGTTTGGTGTATCACAACGTATCCAAGGAATTGCAAGATGCTCTGAGATATTTGGAAAAGCCGATTATTAAAGAAGACAGCTTACAATTAAGTAAGATGATCGAAGCTCAATTTCGAAAAGCAATGTCTGATCAGAAATGGAGGCAAGATGTGAAAGCAATGGAAATTCGATATCAAGAACTTCTACAAGAGGGTCGTATAGAAGGGCGTGCAGAAGGACGTACAGAAGGACGTAACGATAGAGAGATGGAGATTGTTTTAGGTATGATTGAAGAGGGTGCTTCCGATGAGATGATTCTAAAATACTTGAAAATCTCAAAAGAAAGACTCGAACAGATCAAAAAAATCAAAAAGTACACGTATAAAACCATATTAAATAAAGAAAAGATATAGGCAAAAAACAGACAGAAAAATTACTGTCTGTTTTTTTTATTGCCTTTATGAAAGGAGAAAAAATCAAATGACAAAACAGGTTGTGGCAAAACGTAGCTTATCCGAAGGAACAGTACAATTAGAAGAATGTATATGGGATAACGGATCTGTAACATATGATGTGTGTTTGATCTATACATCTTCACAGGCGACAAGTAAGAACTTTCATAGCATAGAAACTATTGAAGAAGCTTGTCGCATATATAATGAATACTCTGAGGAGTTATGTGAAGTATATAAGAACAAATACCGAAAAACACAACGAAAAGAAGGAAAACTTATTATTCAGGTGCAATAACTGAATGTTTATGCATTGTATTATAAAGGAAGGAAGAGAAAAAATGAGAGACTTAAACATAATCACAGTGTCAGGAACTGTAAATCGTGAACCAGCTTATAAAGAGAATAAAGAAAATCCAAACAGAACGATTTTATATTATAGTATTGAAATTTATACAGGAAGAGATTATTATCCGGACAAAGAAAAGAAGCAGTTAGTTCATGAAAAAATCTATCTTAATTGTGTCAATTATGGGAAAACGGCAATGGAATTGGTTAATAAGGTTAAAAAAGGATCTTATGTGCAAGTTTCAGGAGAACTTAGACCAAATAATTATGACAGAGAAGATGGAAAAGTGTATGGGCTTCAAATCATGGCCAATACATGTATTCCAATGAATCAGCTAAATCAGCAGAACAATAATCAAAATACACAGAAACAAAATCAGAATAATTCAAGCAAAAGACAGCAGAGGCAGTCTAACCATGCAAATCCTCAGAATCAGGAATCAAGAAACTCTAATAGAGGACAGCATTCTGAGATGCAAGGGCAGAACACAACTGAAACAAGTACAAGTGTACCGCCTAAAAAAAGAGCTACAATGCCAATGGCACAAGAAGTAAATCAGCAGCAATCAGCAGGGAATTCATCCAATAGAACATCAAATTCAAATCAGCAGAATTCACAATCTAATACTGGCAAAAATGCTTCAACTCAAAGAAGTAATAATTCTGGAAGAAAAAATTCTGAAAGATCAAATCAACAGCCAAGTAGTAGTAATAATGAGTTTGCTGGTCTTGCACCGAAAGAAAATCCATTTAATATGGCAGCGGTGAAGGATGATGAGTTTCATAACCCTTACGGAGATGGAAATTTACCAGATCCAAATGATTTTATGCAAAATGGAGATAATTAATTATATATATTAAGGAGAATGAGTAATGAAAGAACAAACAATGAAAGAAACAACACTAAAGGTTAAAAATCAAACAACAACATTACAAAAAGCAATTATTTTGGGTGATATTGTGTTTATGATTGGATCCTTTTCAGTATTTTTATGCAACTTATTAATTTCCTATATTTTATATCGAAATGAAGGAAAAGAAGGAGCAGAGAAATGGAAAATTGTATTATTAGTTTTCTTATTTTTAACTGGAGGACCAGTTAACTCTTTATTAGGGTTAGGGAATGTAAGTTTATTTAATACATTTTTATCCAAAAATAAGGCTAGTAAAAAAGAAGCAGTAGAAACTAATGAAGAAGAGATTATTAATAATTCATCAGAAGTTGAAAGTGCAGTAAAAGAAAAAAGTGTGAAAAAATCTGAAACAAAAAAAACAGATCCTAAAAAAGAAGTAGACTTATGGTTAAATCATTTTGCCTACCAGACAATCAATCGCTTCATCATGGAAGCAGACGCAAGTGGTTGTGACTTTTTACAGGTAAATACATCTGGAAAAGTAGAAGGATATGGAGAAGAAGATGGAGAACTGAAAAAAATGTATGAAGATACAATTGAACGGTTACCAGATTCTAAATTTTTCCCTTATGTATGTTCAGAATTTGAACGTCTTTGGAGAGAAGTTTCTACAGATTATTCCGATGATAAATTTGTGATTCAGTGGAAATAATCGACACTTTATGTAGAATGTAGGAGGAATTCTACATTTTCACATTTCAGATAACAATTTAACTTAATAATAATAGAATTTCAGACGAAGGCCGTCGCATTAATGATTAAGAATCAGAGATGCGGCGGCCTTTTTTTTGTTTATAAGAAAGGACCTTTAAATTTATGAGAAGAAAGAAAAATAAACAGATGGAAGGGCAAATGTCTATTTTTGATATGTTTTCTTCTGTCATTGAAAATACTAAAACTGAGGAAGAAAATGTTACAGTTTCTGAAGGTGGCATTGCTGCAGCTGACATAACAGCAGTAGAGACAGGAACGCAAACATCTATTTTCGACTTGTTTTCTACAGATGAACAAGATACACAGAAACAAGAAAAAAAGCCTAAAAAGAATTTCTTCCATAGAACAATTCAGTTCGCAAAGAGCTTGGAAGATAAATGGAAGAACAATCTAGCAGCATTAAAAATGTTACTTGGGTTGGACGATTATGCTGATGAAGATCAGCAAACCATCTTGTCAAGTTATGAAGGATGGGGTGGCTTGTCTTCATATTTCGAAGTGGAGGAAAAGAAAGTACAGTTAGAAACCCTTGTTGGAGAAAATACATATAAGGGAATTAAGTCTTCAATCTTAACATCCTATTATACAAATGAAAAAATCATAAACTTTATGTATCAGATTCTATCTGAAATAGGAGTCAAAGGGAAGTTGAATATTCTTGATCCTTGCATGGGAACAGGAAATTTCTATCGGATGCTTCCAGATACATTACAAGATTCAAACTTGTACGGTGTTGAGTTAGAGGAAACGAGCTGTAATATCGCAAAACAGCTATTTCAGAAAGCCAATATTCAAAATTGTGCATTTGAAAAAGCTGATCTGCCAGACAATTATTTTGATCTGATCATTGGAAATGTACCATTTTCCGATTTTAGTGCAGCAGATAATACGTACGGCTCATGCTTAATTCATGATTACTTTTTTCTTAAAGCATTAGATCTTGCCCGACCGGGTGGAATTGTTGCTATGATAACCACAAAAGGTACAATGGACAAGAAATCTAGCCGCATTCGTAAGATGTTAGCGAAAAAAGCTGATCTTTTATGTGCCATCAGGCTTCCAGAAACAGCTTTTGCAGTGACAGGAGCCAAGGTTTCTACAGACATTTTATTTTTCCAGAAAAGAAGATACCAGACGGTCGGTGATGAACCGGAATGGGTAAACATTGCACAAGAAGCTAATATGTATTTTGGCACGCATCTTAATCATATGTTAGGACGTATGATGGAAGAAAGTGGACCATACGGAAAACGCTTTGTATGTAAGGAAAAAGAAGGTATGGACTGGAAAGCATGTATTGATAATTTTCATTTGGAAAGTTATCTCAAAGATGTTTATGAACCAGGTCAGACAATTGAGAATAACGATGAAGAATATGTTCCGGCAGTAGATTCCATTAGTAACATGTCCTATGGAATTTACAATGATCATATTTATTACCGAAAGAATTCCATGATGAAAAAAATTCCGGATACAGGAATGGTCGCAAAAAGAATTGCAGCCATGATCGAATTAAGAAATGTATTAAAGGAATTGATTTCTAAAGAAATGCAAGATGTTAGTGATGAATTGATTGAACCATATCGTAAGAAATTAAATATGACTTATGATAAGTTTCAAAAAAAATTTGGACTGATCCATAGTAGAGGGAATAAATTAGCATTTCAGGAAGATGATAGTTATTACCTCCTTTGTTCTTTGGAAAATCTGGATGAAAACAATAAGCTAAAAAGCAAGGCAGATATATTCACAAAAAGAACTATTGTTCCTCATTCTGTGCCAGATAAAGTCAATACAGCACAGGAGTCATTATTATGCTCACTGAATGAAAAAGGATGTATTGATTTTGCTTTTATGGAAAGTATTTATGACAAAGCAGAGAAAGATATCATTGAAGAACTTCAAGGACAGATCTTTTTAGATCCAGAAACCGAAGAGTATGTCATGAAAGATGAATATTTATCAGGCAATGTTCGAAAGAAATTGGAATTTGCAAAGTGTGCAGCAAAACAGGATAAAAAATATAATATCAATGTCGCTGCATTGGAAGAAGCACAGCCGGAGCCATTAAAAGCTGCAGAGATTGATGCAAAACTTGGTGCAACATGGATTCCTGCTCATTACATTGAAGATTTCTTGGTTGAGGTTTTTGACACTCCACGAGAATATTTTAATGGAAATGGTATGAGTGTTACTTATACTAAAGAGACCGATCATTGGGATATCGAATGGTATCGAGATTCTGCAAACCAGAAAGCTGCGGTTACGTATGGAACAAAACGAATTAATGGATTTCTTTTGTTAGAAAAATGCTTAAACTTAAAAGATGCAAAGGTCTATGATACGGTTTGTGATGAAAATGATAATAAGAAAGAAGTATTAAACTCAAAAGAGACAACGCTTGCGATGGGCAAACAGGATGAGATCAGAGAAGTATTTCATTCTTGGATCTTTAAGAGCTATGATCGTCGTTGTGATCTTGAAAACATTTATAATGAAAGATTTAATTCCATCAGGTATCGTACATTTGATGGGGACTTTTTAAAAGTTCCAAATATGAACAGCGAGATCAAACTGTATAAACATCAAAAAGATGCAATCATGAGGATTCTATTTTCTAAAGACAATTCACTAATTGGGCACAAAGTAGGCTACGGAAAAACATATACTGCGATTGCAGCAATTATGGTGGCCAAACGATTAAAATTATCTGAAAAGAACTTATTTGTTGTTCCAAATCCATTAGTAGGCCAGTGGGGAGAAGAATTCATGAAATTATTCCCTGGTGCTAATATTTTAGTGTCCAGTGAGAATGATTTTACTCCGGCCAAGAGAAAAGAATTTTGTTCTAAAATCGCGACAGGATCATACGATGCAATCATTATTGCTCAGTCACAATTCCAAAAAATCCCGATTTCTCCTGAATATCAGGAAAAATATATTAAAGCACAGATTGAAGAATTAGATAAGCTGTTAGACTCTGCTGAGCAGAACTTTACAGTACGAAATATCGAAAGTTCCAAGAAAAAACTTTCTGTCAAGCTTGAAAAGTTACAGGATAGCAAGAGAAAAGATGATGTAATTTACTTTGATCAGTTGGGTGTTACTAAGCTGATCGTTGATGAAGCACATTATTACAAGAATCTGCTGTTAACAACGAAGATGAATAATATTGCAGGTATCAATACCAGCAGTAATTCAAAGAGAGCTTTTGATATGTTCATGAAATGCCAGTACATGGAAGAAAATTGCCGAAACAAAGGTATTGTATTCTTAACCGGTACTCCCGTGTCAAATAGTATGGCAGAAGTATACACAATGCAACGCTATTTGCAGTTAAATACCTTAAAAGAACTTGGCATTGACTCATTCGACAGCTGGGCATCGACATTCGGTGAAACAAAGACTGCCATGGAACTTGCTCCGGAGGGAACAGGGTATCGTGCCAGAACAAGATTCACACGATTTGTTGGATTGGCCGAGTTATTAACAATCTTTAAAGAAGTGGCTGATATTAAGGTCAAAGATATTAAAGAAATGGATGTGCCGAATGCCGTTATGGAGACTATTTCCATTGATGCTTCTGATGAACAGAAAAAATATGTAGATGGTTTGGCAAGCAGGGCAGCTCGCATTCGAGACGGTGGAGTAGATCCATCAGAAGATAATATGCTCAAGGTTACAAACGAAGGACGTAAATTAGCTTTAGATCAGCGACTGGTTGGAATTGAGGAAGAAAACTTTAATTCTAAAGCAAAATATTGTGTGAATCAGGTCATGGATATTTATGAGAAATATCCTGGAAAAACTCAGGTTATTTTCTTAGATTTATCAACGCCAAAGAAAGGAGAGTTTAACGTTTATGATGATGTAAAGGCTAAATTAATAGAAAGGGGAATTCCAGAAGGAGAAATTGCTTTTATCCATAGTGCTAAAACGAATAAACAAAAAGTTGATCTTTGCAAGAAGGTAAACGAAGGTGTTATTCGTGTATTATTAGGAAGTACAGATAAAGCGGGAACTGGTTGCAACTTCCAGAAAAAATTGATTGCCTTACATGATCTGGATTGTCCATGGAGACCGTCAGATCTTACACAGAGGTCCGGCCGTATTATCCGTCAGGGTAACTTCAATAAAGAAGTTTACATTTACCGATATGTAACGAAAAATACCTTTGACTCTTATTTATGGCAGACAGTGGAAAACAAGCAGCGATATATTGGACAGATTTTGTCAGAAGAAAACATTCCTAGACGTATGGAGGAAGATGATTTAACATTATCGTTTGCGGAAATTAAGGCAGCAGCCTGTGGGAATCCATTAATCAAGGAACAGATGGAACTTACGCAGCAAGTAAAACGATTAAAAATGCAGAAAAACAATTTCTTAAATCAATATTACGAGTTAGAGTCTTATATTAGCAAGATTGCTCCAAACAGAATTGAACAGTATAAGAAAAATATTGAAAACATTGAAAAAGATATCGAAGTTGCTAAAAAATATCATACAGATGATTTCCATATCAAAGTTTTAGATAAATATGATTCCGATACAAGAGCAGAAGCTAACAAAATAATCCGCAATATTCAACCATCTTATAAGAATGAACGAAAGATTGCCAGCTATCAAGGATTTGATATTATTCTTGATAGAAAGTCAGTTTACAGTCATCAGACAATGATTATTCGTGGTAATTATGACTATGAAATTGAATTCAGTGGCAGTACGAATATCATGTATCAGATTGATAAGATCATTGAATATGGAATATTGGAAGAATTAAAAAATTTCAAGAGAAGATTAGAGTTTGAATCCAGAAAATTTGCTACAGCAAAGACGGAATTAAATCCTGATTTTCCTCATGAAAGTGAATTAATTAAGAAACAGGCACGATTATCTGAATTAAATCAGAAATTGAGTGCGTAATAATCAAAATAAGGGGCAGGCATATATTTGTCTGTCTCTTATTTTTTTGCGACAAAATCTTTATAATTTTTTTGGAATATGATATAATACTAATGTATTTTTTATTAGACTTTGGAGTTTTAACAGAAAAACTCTGAACTTTTTTAAGGATAAAAAATCAATAGAAATTTCATAACCAATCATTTGGGCATAAAGTTTAGCAGATATTTTGTATCTGCTTCTTTTTATGCCCATTTTTATTTTTACAAAAGAAAGGAGAAAAAAATTGATAAAACTAAAAGATACGTATGAAAAAATTTTTGAAACTGTATGGCATAATTATACATGCGGTGATGTCGAGTTAAATCTGTTACATTTCGAATTTCCTGTTCATGCGAAGAAAGCAGAGCTGCTGGAAATCTATGCGAAACTTGTAAAAACGATCAATGGAGACGATGTTGTTTATCTGACAAATATTCAAAAATTTGTAGATGGACATGGAGCAACATATATTTCTGGAACAGTTGCAGAACCAGATTTATCCGATTTTGAGGATGATTTTCATGGGAATTTCTCAGAATTTCTAACAAGTTGTTTCAAAGATCGAATAGACTGGTACCGGATCAGTCAGAATGAAGAACTTGGCAAATTGCCTCATGGAGACGTATTTGGAGAAAAACTAGAATTAATCGTATGAGTGAAATTTACGGGCAAAAATTACTGCCTAGTTTTTGAATTATTTTATTTAAGAAAGGAAGAATGTTATGAGAATTTACAAGGAAAAAATAGAGAAGAAAAAATTAGCAGACCAATTAATCATTAAAGATTTTCATTTGGTTCCAATGATTACCAATTCAAATGATATTTCTAATTACACATATTTCAAAGTCAATAATTTGAAAGACTGGGAATTACTAAAAGAAGCTTATAATATCCATCCATTGAAAATGGATATTAAAAATTTTCCTGAAATTATTATTGGAGGATCAAGTTTTGATTTAGAGGATAAAAAGATTTATTATAGTATATCCACATATGAATCTTTTGAAATGGAATTAGATTATATACTTTGGTACAAACTTTCAACAATTCAACAAGATATGATCAATTACTGGAAAAGTCTTGGTTATAAGACAGTTTTTGAAAAATATGATTTTCCAAAACATGATCAGAGGGAAAAAGTTGAGAAAAACTTCTATAATGGACAACATGTATGGCTTGTTTCTGATAATACATATCTTAGCGAACTTTATCTTCGCTCTTGTGACAGACCTGCTTATGAAATCCTTGAAGGTATGATTCGTGAGAAAAACCAGAAAAATGTCAAAGTAGAAGTTGCATCAGAACGGATAGACAACTTGCTAAACTTTATGTTAGATGGTGAAAGAGATACAGAATTTGGTATTAAAGAAGCCGATTATGGAAATAGAGTCCTATGCACTTCAAGAGAAGATGCTGAAAAGTATATTGAGAAAACAAAATTAATATTAGCGATTCATTCGAGAGGGCTTCGTGAAAAGGACTTTTCGCTGTCTCAATTACATGAATTACAAAACTATTTAGAGAGAACTGAAAAATGATAATGTAATAAGCTTTTCACGAGTCTTAGCTGATTTGAATTAAAAAGGAATAATTAAATGAAAGATAAAACACGTCTGATTGCACTATCTGATAGTCCAGAGATGGATGGAGAATTAGTTATTTTTGAAACAAACGCACCTTCCAAACGTCTAAAAGAGCTGGAAAAAGAAAGTTGTGCATTATTTACGGAAGAAGCTTATGATGAAATTCCAAATTGGTCTTATACGTTAGAATTTGAGGGATATTTATGTAGATATATTGATTCTGAACAGCATGTAACCCCATACGGAACATCAGAAGAATGGCAGCAGGAAAATTATCAAAATATTAAAGAATTTTATTATATTGATAAACTTAAGCCTGAGTCAATTAACTAAAGAGTTGTAGGTTTCTAGGTATAAAAATAAGAAGGAGAAAATCATGATAATAAGAAAGTTAGAAGTAAATGGGAAAACTGTTGTTTTAACGGAAGATGTGATTCGTGAATTACATCGCCAAGAACATATTGAAGAAGGAAAACTTATGATAGAGAGATTTGCCTCAAAAGATGTTTATAATAAAATGACAGATGATGACTTCGATATGGTAGTCGATGAATTTGAATATATCTTGAATACAACAAATGATGATACTGCTGAAATGATGGAAGAAGCTGTTAAAAAGATTACTCAACAAGTAGAGGAACGATATTATAGTCAGACAACAAAAGCAGTGTTAGTTGCAAAAAGTTGAGATTGACAGTAAAAATTACATTTTATAGAAAGGAGGCTCGCTTAATAGCGAGAGCAAATTTATCCCCGACCTTAGAGGTTTGGGGATTTTTGCTTATTTACAATGAATATTCAAAGTATATCAAAAAATGACAGAGAAGTAACAGTTACTCTAAGTTCTGATGAATTAGTCAAACTTTGCAATGTATTATATTATGCTAGAGACAAGTACGATGGAGACAATTTATATCACGAAATTAAGAGTGACTTAATGATCGCAAGAAATATAAGTCAGTATGGGAATATTGATGATACGACTCTTTCTAAAATTATAAAGGAAAGAGCAAAAGCAGCAAATCCATATCAGACTAAACCATCTCAAGAATTTTAAAAGGAGAAAAAATTATGTTAAAGAAAGAATTTGCACAATATCCACATCATACTGATCCATATGCAAAGCATCGTATCACAGATGAAGAATTGGATTTTTTGTATGAACTGCAGAAAGAAATGAATACCCAACATTCCGACATGCTGACTTATCCACGTATCTGGGTTATTCAAGAACCAATCAAAAATTATCTCGACAATGTTGAGACTGATCTTAGAAATGATCCGGATGCAGTAGAATATCTAAATCAGATTGCTGATGGAGCAGATTTATGTATTGATTGTATCAATATAACAACTCCGCAGCAATTATATCAAACGATTCAGAGTATTATTAAGGATAATTCACTCGAAGAAAAGTATCAGGTAGAGTTGATTAACAATTATAAGGTCTTGATTCATGGAAAAAACGATATAGGCAAAACTATGTTATGGGAAGGATCATTAGAAAAAATCCAAAAGAATGGATTGCTTGCAATTGTAGAATGGGTTATGGGATATACATATCATCATGCAGAATTAAGATATTACATAAAAGAATTATATCAGCGTCCAGGGATCTTTTTCTTAACTTACAAAGATGGCGTACGTTATCTGCAAAAATACGCGGATAAGTATGATAAGGATGTAAAGCTAATTGAAACGTCTCCAATGGATTTATTTACAGATTGCAGTCCAGAAATAAAAAAACTGTTCGATATCTTGCACACGGTTGATTTTAGTAAGAAAAATCGAAAAGTCTATATCTCTGGAAAGATTACAAAAACAGAAGATTATCAGGAACGATTTGATGTAGCAGCGAGAGAACTTTTGGCACAAGGATATGAAGTTGTAAATCCTGCATATGAAGGGACAAAATTAGAAAACGCTTCTTATGAAGATTACATGAGATTATCTTTTCAGTTGTTAAAGGATTGTGACATCATTTACATGTTAAAAGGATGGGAAACAAGTCCAGGTGCAAATCAGGAGTTTGGCTATGCATTAGCAAAAGCTATGGAAATCAGATTTGAAAAATAAAAGGAGAAAATTTATGTTAGATTTATCAAATATTTTCAATAAAGATATGAAAAAAGCAATTATGTCCAAAGAAAAACTCGCAGAAATGTTAAGGGTTACGCCAGAAGCCTTAAAGGCATTTGAAAAATCCTATCAGCTACATTCCATGAATGAGCCGATCAGCGACAACCTTTTCAAAGTCAATGCAAAGCAGGCTGCAAGTTTAAATCCAAAACAGGATGTACATGAGAAAGGAAAAGTTCAAGATTTGATTGATCGGATTGTGAATGAGCTTTTAGATCAAGCCCTCATTTATGAATATGACGGAAAACCAGGATTTACATATGGAAATATCTATTCTTGCAATCAAACGAGAACAGTTAAAGTTCCAGAAAACTCAGAAGTAACACTTGAAGAAATTAATGAGCTGCCAAAAGAGTTAAGACCTGATCTGACTGGACGATATGTTAAAAAAAGTCTTTCTGATGGTACGGGAGATGCATTGTTAGAGCAATATCAGCAGTATCTGAATACAAAAGATCCACGAAAAAAAAGGTTTCTTTATGACCATTTTCGTCAGGGATTAGATATGTTAGATCTGGATGGAATCAGCTATGCAATTTTAGATCGTTGTCAGAATTCCATAGGAAACTGGTTTCCACGATTAGTAAATGCGATTTTTTATTCTGATTTCTTTCAGCTGCCAAAGACAAAGATCATGAAAGTTCCATTGCCGGTATTACAAATGAGTCGAATGGAATATACAGAATTGTCATCTACGACTTTTCAGATCATTGATCAATTTTGCCAGAAAGCTTTTGAATTAGACGAAACAAAAGAATACTTTATCAAAACTGGTGTTTTTTCTTCTAAATTTGATTTTCGGAATGCTCATATTCATGACGCAAAAGAAGTCAAAGAGATCGGAGAATATTTACTATTCATCAGTTTTCAGGCAAGTTGTTTTGCACACTATGATCTTTCTGGAAGAAACCAGCCAAGTATATATGGTGCAGCAACAACAAATGAGTGGGTCGTTAGAGAATTCATTAAGGATAAAGAAAACAATCCATGTATCTACAAAGGATTACCACTACATACAGAATATCGTGTATTTATTGATGCAGATACAAAAGAAGTGTTAGGGATCAATCCATACTGGGATCCGGATGTCATGAAAAAGCGATTTGGAAAAGAAGCGAATGCAAATAATCCAGATATGGTGCATGACTATGTGATCTATGCAGCACATGAGAAAACATTAATGGAACGATACGAGAAGAACAAAGAGAAAGTTCAAAAAGAGATCATGAAACTGTTACCATTTTTAGATTTAAGAGGGCAGTGGTCCATTGATGTGATGCAGAATGGAGAAGATTTTTGGATCATTGACATGGCATTAGCGAAAGATTCAGCTTTACTGTCTTGCGTCCCAAAGGACAAGATTAAAGCGGTAGAAGAAGACTGGATTCCAAGAATCTCAATCAAAGAACTGTAACAAATTTTATGAACTACCCACCACCTAAAGGTATGTGGATACGCAGCTGAGAATTTTATAAAAAAGGAGAAAAATTGTGAGAAAAGAATTAGGAAACATTAAAGAGCCTACAGACTTTGAAGGAACGGTAAAGGAATTAGCAGAACAGGTTTTGGATTTATCGACAAAACAGCCAGATGGGATGATTCATGATGCAGATACGATTTTAGCAGATATTATGGAAGCAGCAGACTTTCAAGTTAGTGGAATTTCTGATGATATATTAAAATTGTATCTTGAAGTAGAAAATAAGGACGATTTTGAATCATTATTTTATTTAATTACAGATGAAAAATTTGAAGATTATCTAGTAGAAAGCAAAAAAGTGATGGAAGAAAATATTTTGAAAGCAGAACCAAGAGCTATTCAAGTATATCTTTCAGATTCTGGCAATGATGAGAAAGAATCTATCATTTTTAAAACAGATGCTCCCAGAGCAGTGATCGAGAACTGGATAAAAAGTCAGCATAATTCAATTTCTTCAAATTATCCATTCCACCATATAGTAATGGAATTGTTAAATGAGGGATATATGGTTAAATTATTATATGATCAATACTCAAAATGTAATGATGTCGAATTGATCGATCAGTATTCTTGCGAAGAAATATATCATGTAGGCTGTAGTATTGGAGATATATTTCATCATATGAAAATTTTTAATAGTTTATATTATGATGCTTCTGGTGTTCCATATATTAAATTAACTGATTCCATGGATGGCAGTGATTTAAGAAAGATTGCAAATGTATTAGGAATTTACTCAATAAAAGCAAATGAATTTTGTATTTCTAAAAGGAAAGCATTAATATGCAATCTTGATTTTGTTGATATAATGAGAATAGCAGAACATGAAAAATACAATGTTGAAACTGGAATAATAAAAAATTCAAATGATGAATGTTATATTTTAACTCGAAAGTAATGCCACCATTATATGGAGAAGATTTTGTCTTGAATGAGAATAGCTAGAAATTAATTTTTGGGGCAGATACATATTTTATGTGTCTGCTTCTTTTTTTTGCGACAAAATCTTTATAATTTTTTCGGAATATGATATAATACTAATGTATTTTTTATTAGACTTTGGAGTTTTAACGGAAAAACTCTGAACTTTTTTAAGGATAAAAAATCAATAGAAATTTCATAACCAAT
>OHAH01000367.1_pt1 | contig 36984 bp, 59 predicted proteins | sample 1577071 | NCBI WGS metagenome assembly OHAH01 (sample SAMEA3541520, study PRJEB24748) | human gut metagenome | biome: human gut; feature: human-associated habitat; material: faeces | place: China | collected 2012 | reverse complement strand
AATATTCTGCCGCTTCTTGTTCGGAGAGCCAGGCACGGACAATCTTCTTGTTTTGATATTTGATTTTGTTGGACTTGAATACAGCCTTTACCGCATCCAGCAGTTTCTTTTCATCATTATCAGTCGGAGTGCAATCCATAGACGGTTCTGTGCCGACCGTGAAAGCTGTTTGGATGTTCACTATATCCTGTTCTAATGGAATAGTGATACGGTTTACCGGCTCGATCTTATACTGAGCTTCAATTTCGTAGGTCTTGCCAGTCTTCTCATCGAAAACTTTCTCTGCTTCCTTTTCAAGAACTTTTCTATCCGGGTACTTCTCCTTGTCAACCATGATTTCATGGCGTTCCGGATTCCAATCATCCCACAACTTGCAGCGGTCGGGAAGCTCGGTTCTTCTACCTTTCTTCAAGTAGCTTATTTTCTGCCCAATATCGGACAATGCTAATATTTCTTCTAAACTCAATGGCATAGCTTATATTTTTAGTGTGTGAATATTCCAGTTAAATCTTTCGGCTTCAATATACGGCCGAGGACGTGGCCCAAAATATAGTAGCGAATCGGGTCGAGTGTATGATTCCAAGCATCTATCGGTTCATTGATATAATGCCCGTCTTTATCTTTATCCCAAACATATTTGCGAAGCTCTTCGATGATATGATACGAACGCTCTGTAACGAATAACTCCATTTCATGTATCTTGTCAATACCCGCTTTAATAGAACCGGGGAATTTATCTACCGGATAGATGTTCACACCTCTATTTTTGATTTCCTGAATCAAACGAGGGTCGGCACTATCTCCGTAGACTTTCAGTCCCCACGGTTTTAGCTTTTCAGCAATGGCATTTGTGAGCATTCCTGTTTCATAGAATAACTCATCCACGTAAAGCCGATTATCCACAATACCACAACGAATACCTGTTGACGGGTCGTTGGTATAACCCCAGTCGGAAGCAAGAGCTACTTTCTTAGCATAAGCAGGAAACTCTTTCACAATACCCCATTTCTTGAACACTGCACCTTCCGCAACGTCAGCCCACCGGCCGATAACCACATGAGCATACTTTTCGGGATTACTCTCCTTCATATCCCCTACCTCTTTCAGGAACTCAGGTGAAAGATTATCCAAATTATCAAAATACGTGGTATGGATATGAAGTACATTCGGATGAGTAGAAATCTGTACCTGCACACCGTCAACCTCTACCAGTTTATGGGTTTTCTCAATATACTTTTTGTAGATGAAATGATTGGAATCGCACGGATTCATTATGATGATAATCCGGTTCTGAATCCCTTTCTTACGGATAGAGAGCATTATCTTGTCGAATTCTTCTTCATTTGTCCACTCTTCCGCTTCATCGCAGACGAAAGTAGTGATACCCTGGATGGATTTTAGTTTCGCTGTTTGGTTTCCTGATGAAGTTTTGATACCTCGGAACATGATACGGCTCTTAGTCATTTTATTGACTATATCCGTCTTGGTGGTCTTGAAATACTTGGTCGTTCCGTCAAGGTCTATTTTTTCCATCATCTCGGGGATGATAGACATACCAGCGGAAACCATCGTATAACGGGTGTAAAGAATTTGATGGACTATCTTCTCTACAGGAGTCATTTCGAATGTCAGCCGTTCTATGAAGGTAGAAGCATTGAAAGACTTTCCCGAACCACGCCCACCGGTGATAAGGATGATAAACTTCTCCGTATCGGTGTAGATAGGGTGATATATGGTCTGAGGCTGTATCATTTCAGTTTGTCTTTAATCCATGAATCAATGTTGATACCGTGATTTATATCGGATGGGATATTATCGTTACCCATATTAGCATCTGCTGGAGATTCTCCAATCAATTCAAAAAGATACTTAATAGCATTCAAGTCAGCATCAGAAATAGCTTTCGTTATCAGCCTCTTAATCATAGCATCTTTGACAACATATTTATTCCCAGTATCCTTATCTGTTGCAACAGCGTTTAAAGCAGCCAAAGCAAATTCACGAGCTGTTTTCACAAACTCTTTTTTCTGCTTGCGAACTTCAGCTGAGCGTTGAGCAAGTTTCTGCGCTTCCTCTGTGCTTAAGCGTTTTCCCTTCTGCGTTAAATTCTGTTCGTTTGCCATTATTCAACACCAAATTCTACTCTGTTCATGAACTCATTTCCATCTATGTATCTTTCATCAAAACTATATCCGAAAACCTCCATGAAGTTGGCACGTTCGGTAGGGGTATTGAATGAAAGAACCACATAGCTTAACATCCCATTATCTTTCTCGAAACTATTCTGATTACCTATTCGATCTTTTATCTTCTGTATCTCGTTATGTCGTGCTATTTGATTTTCTTTAGAGTCCTCATAGAAATCTTTAGAACGGTCTATGTTTCGGTGCTCACTACCTTCTTTGGTCAAATCATCAATAATAGAAAGAGAATCATCCAGTATATCTTCTTTCCTCCAGATATCATCATTACCGATATTCAGGTCTATATCCCCGATACCAAGCATATTTAAATCGAAATCATCCAATCCTGCGAGATTGTAATCTATTCCGTCTAACAAGGTCCTCAACATATCAGAATCGAAATCACCTTGAATATTTCTATTATTCATAAATATGTTTTGCTCCTTTTCTGTCTTCTCGTCCATTTGAACTACTTCAACACGGATAAGATAATCATTCTCTTTTGTTTCAGAATTATATTTGTTTACTTCATCAATGACAGATACTCTCTGATGCCCAGACACGAGATTTCCTGTTACCTCATTCCATACGATACCACCTAATATACCGACACGCTTTAAATTAGCTTTCAGTTTCTTACGAGCTTCGGGCGTTATCTTACGAGGATTATAATTAGCAAAGTTGATTTTACTTCGCTGTATCTCACGATTTTCCGGCTGTTTGATTTTGCTCTCTTTCATAATCAAATATCAATTTTTCGCTATATGGAAATTCTTTTAATATTCGTTGGTAGTCTCTTGGATATTTATGCTTCATCAATAGCATAGTATTAAGGTCAATGGTGAATCCTTGACTTATTGTATTCGCATCATAAACAAAAGGTGATATAAGATTCCTTGACTTTATATATTGCAGTACTTCCCTATTAGTCCACAGTGCAAGAGGATACGCCATGCCTTTTTCTGTAATATATCCGGTTTTAGCGAACATCTTCAACCGCATACGTTTCATATAGCCATCAACGCCTTTCATGCCGCTGAATCCATACTTGATTCCGGTTTCTTCACGCACCTCTTGTTCTATATCACCAATCTTTCGGGGTTTTATACTATCATCCGGTTCTCTGAAAAATCCACAGGCATCATAATAATCACGTTGAAAATGTTTAATTTGCCTTACTTCTACATTTGGATAATGTTTTTCAGCCCATTGGAGGTATGGTCTGACATGGTCTAAGTCAGAAACAAGATACATATAATAGCATATTACTTTGGGAAATACGTTTGCTACCATATCCAGCAAGGCGATACCATCTTTGCCACCTGCTGAATAATACAATACAGCAGTGTCCGTTTTCTCACGGACACTGCGTATTATTTGCATTGCAAGAGCATACTTATTCATTACTTGCCACCTGCTCCACCAAACGCTACATTTAAATCATAACGTCTTTGGTTTCTATTACCCAATTGCGAACCACTACCACCGCGACGGTTTGCAACTAATCTACCACCTGCACCTGCACCGTTCATATTACGACGTTGCCCCATTGTTCTGTTAATTCTTCTTGCGACTCAGCTTATTTATTTTAAAATTAATATTTTATTTACCAGCACCACCAGCCATACGTAAAGAACTTCTTTCGGCTCTTGCTATAAGATTGTCACGGGATTCTTTAGCACGCTTGCTTTCAGCACTACTTCCCCACGTATTCTTTCTCCTCCAATTTGCCTCACTCAATCTATCCGCTTGGGCATATATTTGAGCTTTTGTTTTTTTTCTTCTAACTCAGCTTTCTTATTTTAAAGTTAAACAATTAGATATTTTCCGTACTCAATACTTTACCAAGATGATACCATACCTGACTTACAAGATATTCTTGACCATTTTCTTCAAACACTTCATCATTGCCATCCTCATCTGTAAAAATAACATACTCAACACTTTTAACCTCTACCATAAGACGTGGTGCATCTTTACGCCTGCCATTGATAAGATACAAAGCATCATACTTTATAGGTATTACCTCTATTTCTTTATCATCATCTGGTATATCTTCTTGCCGTTTATATTCTTTTCCATCATGTTTGAAATAAACGTATTTTGTAACATTTGAGGGATAAACATACCTGTGTTCTGCATCCTGTTTACCGTTCAGAATGTCCTGAAAACATTCTTTGTTAATCTGTAAAGTTAATACCTTCATAATCGTGTAAATTTTTAAATTAATAATCGTAGTTGCGGAAACAGGACTCGAACCTGTGACCACCGCCAAGTCAAAGCGGTAAGCTAACCAACTGCTCCATTCCGCGATAGTACCCCAAAGGTACTACCACAACCAAAGATAACGAAATATCTTCAATCGTTATACACGACAATCGGTTTATTGTCGTGAACTAAGCCATTTATCCCGTCTTTCTCTACACGCCTCTAAGGTAGGCGCACAACAAGAAAACAACTCACCGCTTTCAGTACGGTAGTCGTACTGGTACATTCTCACTCTCTTTCTGCCTAACTTCGTTGTGTAGGTAGTGTAATTCTCTTTACCGGGCTGGCATATACTGCAACCGTTTTTGTTTATTGAGTTCATAATCATTTATCAATACTTACTTAGTAATTTGTAAAACATTCGCCTTTTCTCTATGTATTTACAACCATTTCGTCTAAGACCTCGCTTTGATTTTGATACTGTCATTTGGCAACCTGCAACGCCAATGTAAATGCAATTTGAATGATGCCTTTTAGCTTCTTTGAAAGCCCACCAAATCGCTTCACGACAATATCTATAACTATCATTTTGAACACCCTCGTATCCTCTACTCAAAATGAAGTGACCTATTTCGTTTGCTTCTTCTTCTGAATAGCATATTGTGAATATATTATTCATCCTTTCTTTGCTTTACTTGTTCTACCAAAAACCTTTTAAAATCATTCTTGTACTGGCTGTGAATGATTTTATACTGATGGGATAGGTTAGGCAATTGTTTGTAACCTTTGCTATACAAGAATTTGGCTACTAATTCAATCTTTTCACGGTTACTGAAACCTCTGTCCTTACACATGTTAGTTATACAGACATTCGCCTTGCTGGTAGGCTTCTTTTCAACTGGTGGCATGTATTCATGTCTGTCATAAGCGTGCGTTCTTGGATAGCCAACTTCTTCACCTAAATATTCACCTGTGATGCAATCAAATTCACCACTAATTAAACTATCTGCTATTTCACCCATAATAATCGATATTTAATGTTTCACATTCAATCTTTCTTCACTCGTATAAGCCACAACAAGACCGGTTTCATCATGCTGTATTGTTATGTACTTCTCACCTCTTTCTATGGTGGTAAAATCGCACATACTACATAACTTACCCAATACCTTGCCCAGTTGCTTCATCAATGGGGCTTCGGGGCTGATAACTAAAACTAAATCCGCTTTCATAATCGTGTGTATTGTGGTAGCCCGAAGGCTACTGGATTAATTACATTAAAAAACTTGAATTGAGACCAAACCTAAAAACTAAAGCGTTGTTTATCTCTCGGTCGGTAGGATTGTGATCAAACTCTTTGACGAAATCATTATATCTACCTCTTATAATATACTTATCTGTTATTATCTCTTGTCCTTGTCTGTCCGCCAATGTACCAGCCGGATAAAAAGAACAACTATCAAAATAATGATCGTCTTTATTATAATCGCCTGTTAGCTTCATATAGATGCCGTTTACTCTTTGACAAAAAACTGCTTGTGTTTCTTTCTCGTTCATAATCTTCTATATTGCGCAGGGCTTTCGCCCTGTCGGTTAAACTTATAATATTGTAATCTCTTTATTGCCTATCTCTGTATCTACATTCAGAACCTCATATTTTTGAGCCTTGCAGTTATAAACAACTTCACAGGTATTGAAGCCTCTGCCATCTTCTCTTTGGTCATAAACAGTATCTATATGCTGATACATTTTATTGCCTAACATGAAGTTTATTTTGCCTGATGTACAGAAGTAGAATGCTACTGCATACTTCAATGTTTTCTTTTCATCAATCTTCTTTGTTGCCATGATCGTATATTTAAGCGTTAATACCAATTGCGTTTCTCATAAAGTCACTTGCTTGCTCTACTGACATACTCAGCTTCTTTTGAATCAAAATGAGCATACAGCTTACTTGTTCTTTTGTGTTCAAATTGCCTTGTACAAACTCTGACATGATGAACTTCTCTATTGTTCTTTGTTTAATTACTGATGCTGCCATAATCGTATATCTTTTAATTGTTATTACTTCGTTTCTGATGACGCAAAGATAGTATATTGTGTAACAAATAATACTATTTATATAGTTAATAAAATATAAATATATTATTTTATGTAACATATACTAATTATATAAGTATATTTGCATCATGGAAAAGGAAGATAAAAGAAGAGTTATACACGTAGAAATGAAAGCAACTGGTAAGCATAGATACTTTGCTTCACCTGCTGCCATCTATGATGTATTTTCAAGCCAAGAACTCGGAATTGCCCGGCAGTCACTTCTGAACTACTGGCAAAAAACGGAAGAACCTTATGAGAATACTATTTGCATTATCAGAAAGGGGGAGTTGGAACGAAAAAAGAAAATGAAACCAAATGAATGAACCGCAAATAACCATATCATTTAAAAATGTTAGAGATGCCTTTTATGTATATTGCGATATTATAGAAAGGCATGGAAAGGGAGCTACAGATACACCAATTGCAAGTTTTTATATTGGAAATGTTATACTAAGTTCACTTGCTTGCGAAATAGGGTTAAAGGCTCTACTTGTCTTTGAAAACAAACATTCTCATGGACATTATCTAAACGAATTATTCAACGAATTAAGCTCACAAATGCGAGAAAGCATAATACAATGTACCTCTTACGAGTTAGAATCTTTCAATAAAGCATTATCAGAGAACAAAGACCATTTTATTAAATGGAGATACTATTACGAAAGTCGCCAATTAGCGGCGAACTATGACTTCATTTTAAAACTGTTCTATTCTATTAAAGCACATTTAGATAAAATAAAGCCGGAGCACTAAGCCCCGGCTCATTAATTGATTAGCCCTTTGATTCTTAACCGATTTACGATTTCGGTGTAAAGATACTCTATATCTCCACTGAAATCCCCATAGTTCTGATACAGAAATACGACATCAGCACAATTGTCGGAAATTGTACTCTTGGACTGAATCCCCAATACTCTTGACATCTCTTCACGTAACCCAGCTGTCATTTTCCCACCGGCAAGCGAGCTAGGAGAAAACAGGTACAGGATAATGAAAATGAACTTCTTCCGCTGGGTAACACTGTCAATATTCGGTGAACATCCTCTCTCATTCAGTAACTCAACAAATATTTTATAGATTTCATGGATAAGGCTTTTGTCTTTCAAAATCGGGGAAGTTAAGATATTTTCTTCCTCTGAAAGTTCTGATTTTTCGATACGAATCTTTTTAAGACGAATTATTTTATTAAAATCCAGCGCCATAACACGATTATTTTAAAAGTAAATAGTATATTTGCATCATAATCGTGTAAGATTTGGGAGAATTAATGCTTGGTCGTGCTCGCAGATTCTCCCTTTCTATTTTAAAAACCTATTCCTTTCGAGAATGGCTTTATTTTTCTTATCTACTTCCCTACTCCATATTGAAGCGTTATAGATAGATGTTGCATACAATCTAAGTTCCTCACTATTAGTAAGAAAATCTACTTGCAGTGCCTTCTTCATAGATTCAGCATACAAGCTTTGGTTAATATTATTTTCCATATAATTTATTAATTAAGTTACAAACCCAATCTGGCAATAATCGATAATAATATATATTCACAAATAATCCTATATTTTCATTATCTTTCATACACACAAAGCAAACCCTTTATAGAATTGAAAAAAGATTGTTATATTTGTAAAATCAGACATAAAAATAATTATTATGAAAGTATTCTTAAGTTATAGATTCACAGACAAGATATATGTAGATCAAATAATAAATGAAATAAATACTCGTATAAAAAGTATTGATTTCATTTCACTAGATCATTTAAAAAAGGATTGGGTCAAACAAGTTGAGTCACTCATAAAAGAGGCGGATGTTGTATTATTTTTTATTGGATCAAACACCTATGAAAGTAAATCTATACATAAAGAATACGAAATCACCAAAGCCCTAAATAAAAGATTTTATTTTACGGAACTTAAAACAGATAATAAATCTAAAGTTTTCACTTATCCTTACTTCTGTATTGACAATAAGGCCCTCCATGTAGCAAATCATCCTAAAGAAATCATTGATGCATTGTGCTACATTGACACTTCAAAAGAATTATTACTTGAGCAATACAAAATATTATATGCATCTACTGAGAATGTGTCAACGAGACGACAAAATGTCAATAATCTATACTTTGGTATTATTACCACCATTATTACGGCCTCATTCTTAGTAGCAGATCGTATTTCTGACAAGGCTCAAGCATGTCTCCTATTATTATTTCTAACAGGAGTAGCTTATGGTATAACATTTTATTGGGAAAAGTTATTAATATCATACCAAAGATTAAATTCTGGAAAATTTGTACTTTTACAAGAATTAGAAGACAAACTAAAAATAAACCTTTCACAACGTGAATGGGATATTCTTCAAGAACGAAATTATGTATCTAACACAGAAACTGAGAATAAAATTGTTTCAACTTGTAGAATCATATTAGGGATTATTGCAGGAATTGAATTACTCTATTTTTTATGGAAAACCTGTTTACTAGACACATGGCTCTCTAGTATCTTCAATTTTCTACATTTCTATTAAAATCTAACTTCTACTATAGTGTATATACATGTGCTTTTCAAGAATTTCTCTAGTGGATTTGGTGAAAACATTCCCTCTAGAGGCTTCTCCTGATGAAAGTGATTAATGTAGTCCTTTCTTGCTGTGCGGTTCAGAAATGTTGTGATAATTGTTGTAATGCTTTGGTGATATCATTTAAAAGAGTAAATCGCTTGTTTTTCGGTATTCCCTGTATTTTTGTAAATGAGACTGTCACTTATTATAAAATTTACCAAATTAGCAGATTTTAAAGGTTGGTATTGAATTACCTGCCTTTTTCTTATTTAGTATTGAAAGACTAATACTTCTTCCCGTGCATTTTCTCACGGAGTTCGTTATACTTCATTTTCTGCTCGATATGCCACATAAGGTCAATACTAAGATATTTAGCAAGTCCAAAGATTTCAAGCAGAAGCATTTCTGGTACGACACACGAGCGTATAAAGACTTCATTATTTGAAGTAATAAACTTTATGATATGGAATATTGATTCTGTAAATGATTTATTACAGTAGGTCGCAGAATATTCTGATATTGTTTCCTCGTCGAATGCATCCTCGTCTAAGTCAATTCCTAGAAGTCCATATAAATCAAGCAGGCGGATAACGGCATCAGCAAGTTCATCCGGGACTGTATCTTTGACGCACTTTTCAAATGCACATTTAAAACGCCTGCTTTCTTCTACCAATGCAGGATAACGATTAAATTCACGTTCAAATGCAACTACACCTTTGAAGACTTTACATTTCCTATCCGCTTCCACAGCCTCCATTAGCTCCGATATTACTAGGCAAAGACAATGTTCATTGCTCAACTCCTGATCGTGAAATCCGTGCTCACAAGCGTTTTTGTAGGACTTATCTCTTAATTCGTTTAAATTCATTTCTATTTTGTTTTACTCTAAATAAAAGTGTCCGAACTTAGATACCGCCCGGACACAAAAAAGGCGGTGAGATTGAACTTACCGCCTAACTTTAGTATCAAAAATTTTAATTATTTCTTTGTATTACCAGATGGTTTGCTTTTATTATCATTACTTTTAATAAAAATAGAAGCTACGGATACAAGTGTGCTAGCACCCATAATCCCAGCAAACCAAGGTTTGTCTAAATAGAGAGCATAACCAGCAAGAGCTATCATTACAACTATAGCGAGAAATGCGAAAAACATTCCCCACCAGTTCATTCTTCCATCTCTTCTATCAGCTTTTCTAATCATATTCAATTTGTTGCTATCCATTTTATGCCGATGATCTTGCTCTTTTACAGAGGCATTAATAAGATAATCGACAATTCTAGGATCAATATTCTTATATGCGGCTAATTCTTGAGGTGAAGGTAGGCAATTGTCATCAACAGTATAAGTCTGTTCTAATTGTTTTCCAACTCCATCGCCTGTTGCAACTTGCGTTTCCCGCTGTTTTAGTTCTTGCTTACCCATTGTTTAATACAATTTCATTAAAAGATCTACGCACATCCCCTTCAACATTTTTTCTGTCTTCCATAAGATTCCTCTTATCATCATTCCTATTTCTGTCTTTTTCCAGAATTTCTTTCCTAATTTCAGAAATAGCTTCGGAGTTCTGCTTATAATGCCCTTGAGAGGCATCACGAAATGTAGAAGCTCCATTTTTAATAAAACGTCCTACTTCCTTTAATATGCACATACTTACCTCCATATTTAAATTACAATGCAAATATAAAAATAAAACAGCAAATTAGATGTTTTGTTTCCAAGATTATGCACTTTATTAACCATAAAGTCACATTTTCTCAAAAAAATTAATCGGTAAATCCAATACGTCAAAGATCAACAACCGAATTTAGAAGGCTCGGTTTACCTCATTTCTGTTCTTATTTAAATTACACAAATAGCGATTGCTGGATACGTGATAACACAAATTTATTCGCATCAGCAAAGAACTTTTTTTTAATCTCAAATCCGTATGCCCTGCGTCCCAACTGGGCAGCAGCTAATAAGGTAGAACCGCTTCCGGCACATGGATCAATAACGACATCACCTTTGTCGGTGAATATCTCTATCAGCCTACGAAGCAAAGGAACCGGTTTTTGCGTGCTATGAACCTTCGGAGTTTCATTGTCCACCACCCAATCAAAGCAATTGAAGATCATCCGACCATCGTTGTTAAACTTTGGAAGTTTATCGCGGTAAAGCAACAATCCATATTCACAATTGCCGACTATCTTCATATTGGCTTTCAAGACTTGCGCTGAAAAGTTCTTTCTAAATACAAGATTGATGTAATTATTCAGCCCATATCTTTTACCCAGTTCAATATACCGGAACTGGTCTTCAAATTCACAAAATATTATCATGCAAGGCGCCTTGCCTTTTTCCTTGGGTTCCTTTACAAGCATCTGACTACAGAAGTGCATAAACTCGGCAGGGCGAAAATCTTTATCGGTATCAAAGAATTGTTTGCCGGCCTTATCACTTTCCCCGTTCTTGTTATCTCCGTCCACATACCATGAAGGGTTAGAAGCATAAGCACTATTGCCTAAATTATAAGGGACATCAGCTATGATTAGTTGAGCCTTAGGAATGCCATAGACTTTATAATTCTGGAAATGGTCATTATATAGTTCTATTTCTTTCATTTCTTTCTAAGTTATACGTTAAACATAAGTAACCTTTTTATTCGTAGTAGGGATTTTAAGAACCTTATACTCATTTAAAGGATTTTCTTTTTCTTGGAGCTTGGCACATCGCTTATCGGCATCCTTTTTTGTTGTCGGTTCGCACATTGTTTCCACGTAAGCCCCTCTCCAATAGCGGGCAATAACATATTGTTTCTTCATATCTATTTTTTATTCGTCAGATTCATTATTCTGTTCTTCTAACTCAAATTCGGCTTCTCCCTCTGCAAACTCACACATTGCGAGCACATCAGTCGCTGTTACACCATCACCCCAATTGGTGAACATAGAACCCGTATCGGTATTCCATGTGATAGTTAATACTTTCTTCATTTTTAATTAGTTATTAGTTTATTAAAATGGTATCGTATTCCAATAGTTACGCCAATGCCCCCAACAATCACATCGGTTTCCGTCATTTTCTCTACGGACAAAAGCGAGATTGTTTCTATCAATCAATGGTTTATTGTAAGGGTATTGTTTAACTCTAATTTTATAGGCTCGTAAAGCAAGCCTACGGTTCTTTATTTTACTCATATTTGTTCTGTTAGACGCAAATCCTTGATAATCATTCAAGAACTTGCAAGGTTAATTAATTGTATCCATTAAGTAGTCTGATATTGCGTAGACTACCAGATAAAATAAGATGTTAACTCCTAGGAGAAGGAGGATGTTTAGCAACACTCTCATAACCAATCCAGCTCCTCACTACTTTTGAAAATATGAGCGAACGTACTTTTTTCGTCTGATAGATTGAGACCAAGTTGTGACGGAAAACGCTTGATGTAATTATAAAATTCAAACATCTTTTTATCATCATCTCCACATCTGTCAATTAACAACCTGATAAACGCAAGAAGACAATCGGAGTCGTTGCCGAAATTTTCCTGAGTGGAAAACTGAGTCTTATCAACATCTTGTTTCAATTTACGGATAGCGGCTATTGCAGTGTTGAAATTACGTTTTGCATCGTAACGCAGTTCATAGCCTTGTTTACCCATTTCACTTCTCAAGTCATAGAGAAGGGTTTCTACAACATCTGTCAACACATAGGTTAAGTTGAGCGTTGTATTAAGATTTGTTGTTCCTACTAACATGATTTCACTTGTTTCTTATTTGAATGAATCCTCGTTTTTCTGTCTCTTTAAGGAGTTCCATATCTTCTTCCTTGATATTACAAGGAGTCTCACCGTTCACGGTAGTATAGTCCGGGATATTAAACTTATCCCTGATTCTCTTTTTGATTCTTGGTATATCTTTGGGATCAAGATGCCTTGTTTCCCAATAAATGGTAACTCTCATCATTTAAAATGGATTATCGTCTTCCACATCAGCAACACTACTTCCTGATAATGGAACGGAGTCAAGATTATAAAAGCAAGTCGTAGCGGCATTAAACCCACAGATGAACCGTAGCAATCCAATATTTCGACCTTTGGCAATATCAATCATTGCTGTTCCTTTCGTTTCCACATTTGAGAAATCGCTTGGATAGGATTTCTTAGTTACTTCGGGACGATAGATAAGAATGACTACATCGGCAGCTTCTGCTATTTGTCCACTGTCACGAAGCCGTGCCAACGTAGGAACCGGATTCATGGTATCCCTATTCAACTGGGAAAGGGCTATAATCCAGATATCGAGTTCCTTCGCTAAGTTTTTCAACCTTCTTGCCACATCTCCCATCTGCTGTTCCTTATTTGCTCCCTTCATGTTCACATTGAGAATCTGCAAGTAGTCAACTATAGCACCATCAATGCCATATTTCAACTTCATATAGCGAATGGACGAAATGATAGTGTCAATATTGGAAGTACTTCGGTCATCAAAGTAGATATCCTTACCTGATACCTTGCCAATACCTTTGTCAACCGCCTGTAGCTGCGAATCTGTCAAGCGTGAGTACATGATCTGATTGGCAGGGACACCGCTCTCCATAGAAAGAATACGAGCTGTTATCTGCTCTTTCTTCATTTCCATGGAATACATGGCAATTTTAGTTCCTAAATCAGCCGCATTTCGCATCATTGACACTGCCAAACTAGTTTTTCCCATGCTTGTTTCTCCAGCAATAATTATCAAATCCGATTTTTGCAAACCACCCGACTTAGCATCTATCTTTTCAAATCCGGTAGGAGTTCCGGTCATTGGTCTATCACCAGATAGATTTTCATTTATCATGCTATAAACACTTTCAAGCCCATCATTAATGGTCGTGACAGTCGTACTGCTAGATTTGAAAAGAGAAGCAAGCTCATCACTTACAGAATTAGTAACATCAAGAATATCCTCTGCTTCCGAGTAAGAGTTTGAAACGAGATATTGACCTATGACATAGAACTTACGCCTTATGGCCAAGTCATGAAGTCTTGCTGCATACTGATACAAGTCAAAAGTACTGTTAGAAGCAATTTTCATATACTCCACCAGTTCAAACTTCACACCATTGGCAACAAGCTTTCCTTTGACCGTTATCATATCAGGCCTGTTCCCAGATGACACCACTTGAAGAATAGCCTTGTATATCTCCTGATGAAAAGGATTGTAGAAAGATTCTTCCGATAGTAATTCTCTCACTTCTTCAAACGCATTGCGTTGAAGAATAATAGTGCCTAGAACCATTTTCTCGGCATCTTCATCGCGCAATTGTACGTTAGTATCCATATTCTTTCTTTGCCCAGTTTAACACCGTCCGATAAAGGTTGGTGTATCGTTTGCGTAAATCTTTTCGGTTCTCTATCTGTTCGATGACATCAGCAATCTGTTTACCGGTATATTTCTCTTTGAGTTTTAGGAACTCAGCTTCCGTAATTTGAGAAGAGAAGTTTTTAGGGTTACTACAGAAAGGAGCTTTCCGTTTCAACCAATCATTAAATTTTAGAAAATCAAGATTTGAAGGAGCGGGTGAAGAAGCGACAGCTTCTTTCTTATCTCCGTTAGGAGATTCTTTCTTATCTTCCTTTTCCTCTTCCTTTTCCGTCGTCGTGAACACGTCGTTATCACGTGGTGTTGACGTCGTGTTCACGACGTTATCATTTAAAGCTCTATTAATCAAATCTTTTGCTATTTCTTTACCGATATATGACTTATCGTATCTCTTATCAAGGATTTGATGACTACGGAATGTGCGGATAAAGTAGTAGCTTTCTTCTGCGTGAATAATAGGTACTAACATCCGGGCATCCACTAAGGAATCTATCCACTTTTTTATTTCAGATACTCGTAAGTTTTCATCGTAAGGGAATATTTGAGATTTGAGTAATGCAGCATTACCTTTGATAACTCCGAAATCATCAGCGAAGTTCCAACAACCAATAAAGAAAAGGCGGCACGGGATTGGTAATTTACCAATCTTTTCATCTTCCCAAAATTCAGGTTTTATCGTCCTTATTCGTGCCATATAAACATTTAATTAAGTAATACAGATTTATTTCTCCACTTCTCAGGCATTTCGGTATATGTTCAATGTCCTTAACTACTTCTTTTATACTTTTCATATTAGAATCTTACGTTAGTTAATTGTCTACCATTAGAATAAACTGCCCACTTACCGTTACCCCTATCAAACAGTCGTAAGTCCGACACCTCCCCGAAACGTTTGATGTTACCGCATAAATCCACAATCCAACCACATTCTTTAGAAGGATGCGGGCGGATGGCACGACCGACTATCTGATACCACATGGCCAGTGACATCGTAGGACGTGCCATTACGACCGTATCAAGTTCCGGATAGTCAAAGCCGGTGGTTAATACCCCGACATTGGCAACAACAGATATTTCTCCTGCCTTAAAATGCTTGAGAATCATTTCACGAGTGGCTTTTGGAGTATCACCGGATACAATAGCGCAACCAGGTATTGACATCGTTAACCGTTCCGCTTCTTTCAAAAAACGGGTAAAGACCAAAATGCCCTTCCGTTTTCCTCCGGCTTTGGGATTCATCAGCCTTTGGACGATATGAACGAGATAACCGTAGAAGTCTATCCGTTCATATTCTCTTTGGACTGACCTATCTGTATAGTCGGCACCAGTGGTATTTACTTTCAAATTGAGTTCATTCCATCCGGTCGGATTCATCGGGTAGTAGTTCAGCTTCGCCAAGTAGCCCATATCTAATAAGGTTGATACCTGTACATGATAAATGACCTCTGAAAAAACGTGAGGCTTTGTCCGGGTGATAAATTTCAACATAGAGCCGAAATCACGTGAGGAAGATAATCTATAAGGAGTTGCAGTCAAGCCTAGAACCTTACACTTCACCGCATTGAAGAAATCCTTGTACATCCCCTCTTTAGGGTTAACAAGGTGGCATTCGTCCACGATGATGTTCTTGAAGTGGATGAACAGTTCAGGATGGTTCTTCACGCTGCCTATGGTGGCAAATGTTATCCGGCTTATCTCCTTTGAGTTGAAAGAAGCTGAATAGATACTGCAATCAAGAATGCCGTATGAGCAGAGTTTCTTGAAATTCTGCTCGAGTATTTCCTTACTTGGCTGAAACACCAAAGTGTGCCCCTCAAGCCTTGCGGCTATATCCGCTATGATAAGCGACTTTCCGCTGCCCGTAGGTAACACCATAATGGCATTAGTTTTCTTGGTCTTGTTGTTGAAGAAAGAAACGGCAGTATCAGAGGCTTTCTGTTGGTAATCACGTAGTTTGTACATATCTATCTTCTGATTTAATGATAAAAGGGGAATCCTCACTAAGTTTGGAAAGAAATGTCCGGATTATATAAGCCTGTTCCTTACTTAATCCAACCGGAGAGAATGAACCATCATCATTCTTGACCATCATGACAAATGTTCCTGCTTCCAAATCATTCATAACCCTTTCTCCTTTCGTAACTTCTTATTAAGTGCTTTGTAATACTTGATTAGTTGCTCATACTCAAAATCTGACATCTTAGTATTTGATGCAGCTTTCACTTTTAGCAAGTCAAAATACTGTTGTCCGATTTTGGCTATCAAATTCTCACGGTAGCCTTCAAGGTGGTCGGCACGGAAACGGTTGCACGCACGGCATTCGGCATGGCAATTGTTCTCATCAAATCGGGTAGCCAGATGCGTGCGGCTGAAATAGTGACCACAGTCGGCTTGCCCGAACGGTTTTATCTGTCCACATGATATACATCGGAAGAAACCGTTTGGCATACAATCACGAAGCCGGATGAAAAGGGAAAACTCTTTATCGAGTTTCGCTTTCAAATCCGGCTTCTTCTTTACTGTTATCCCTGCTTTATCAAACAAGGGTAAAGGCTTGTCTTTCTTTTTTTTCTTTTGTTTTATGTAATATGGCATAAATATATTATTTTTGCACGCCTCTTTACGAAAGGGGCAAGTGATTATAGCACGAGGGTTCCACCTCTTCCCATTCCGAACAGAGAAGTTAAGCCTCGTCACGCCGATGGTACTGCGTAACTGTGGAAGAGTAGGTAATCGCTGGTATAAAAGATTATCGTAAAGTTTAGTAGATCAAGTGGTTCTCCACAACAGAAACAAGATTCATTTTTTATAAATTAAAAAAAATAAGAAAAAATGAACATTTTTTTTGTAAGCCTTGCGGCTTCAATTTTTGCAGTCTATATCGTTCGTGGTATAGATAAATTGTTTCAGATTCTATTAAAAAAAATAAGATGATTGCTAATAATGGCACTCTCCAGCTGTTCGTGAACAGCTGGAGAGCTTTTTTATTCCAAATAAGCCATTGAAAATTCTTTCGGAATAAATCGCCCGACCGGTATAGGTTTAGCAGATTCAATGGCCGCATGGATTTCTCTTTTATTGAACTCATGTCCTTTTTCTTTGGCTTGCTTCTCACATTCTTCCTCTTTATTTTTGAGGTAGTGGGTAATAAGCATCATCGATCTGTCAACGTTGAAGGTGTTCACGACAAAAGTCTGAACTCTCTCGTCTTCATTCTCCCCATCCGTGAATGTGATTTTCGTCTCAATCTGGTAGAATTTCTTTTCATTCGGCTTAGATTCTTCGTCGCTATCTTCCGTCTCATCGTCCATCTTATCAACGTATTCTGCCATAGTGATTTCATTTTTGAGATAGGCAAGCGAAGCGTCATCTACCTTGCGTTCTTTCAAGTTGTCAGTAAGAATCACGCAGGAATCGAACTCCTTTATCATTGTCAGGGTGAATCCGAACTGGTAATTGAGTTCGATGTAGTCTTTCAAGATAAGGCAAGCATTCTCTAGCCCAGTGGCATACAGTAAGAACTTATACTTCTTGTCACTTATTTGTGCTTGTGCAAGATAGGGATATAAGAACTTGTTTTCATTCTCGAACGCCAAGCGGTTCTGGTTGCTGACTTCCACTTCCTTGATACCGTCGGCCTCCATACTGAAACGAATTTTCGCTAAAGTGTCTTGGTCTATCAATGTGCCACGGTCGAAAAGGATTTCATTCCGTTCGATGTTTACCGTTTCTCCGGTATCCTCATCTATGAAAGATTCTTCCCATGTTTTGAGGACACGTTTTGCAAGATACATATTAAGCATCTTTTTCGGGTCAGATGTCACATACCTGATTTCTGTTTTTCTTGTTTCTATCATAACTAAATAAATTCTTGATTTCTTTGTATTTCCTGCTGGGCGTATATCAGCATTTGATGTTCATTTGCAGCCGGCAGATAGATACCAGCCACCGATGCGCTCCAATTACGGAAACGATCAATACTTAGGGTCATTTCCCCCGTTGTCAGTTCGGCAGAACTGCGCAAATAGGTTACTTCATTGCCTTTCTTGTTGACCGTCTTTCTCTCAAACAAATCACGGTTGCAAGTCCTCTTATAAAAATCAATTTTTGCTTCATCGAGGCTGCAACCGTACTCACTACCGAAATACCCTAAAAGAAGATGCAAGTAGCTGTTTTGGGCAAGCGTGCGGTTAGGTAGTTTCTTTTTCACTTCCACCACCGCACGTTCACTAAACAGCTTGTTTACATACTCCTTGAACTTGGGTATTTGATATTCATTCTTCAAGTCGAACAACATACGCTAAAAAGGCAAATCGTCCTTTACATTGCCATTAGCATCAACCGGAGGCGGGAAATTCTGCGGCTGTTGCTGATAGGTCGACTGTGGCGCTGGCTGTTGTACCGATGTTGTTTGTTGGGATTGCGATACACCACCACGCGCATCTATTTTGTAGCACCGAATAGATGCCATACGTTTGAGTTCTCCGTCTTGATTCGTCCAAGAACGCCCTTGTAAGACAAATGATACAGTAACAACATCACCCTGATTAAAGCGGTCAAGTTCTGCACACTTATCGCCTGAAAACTCTAAGGGAATAACATTCTCATACTCGCTACGCTCTCCCGTATAAGGGTCGTAAGTGGTAGCATCTAAAATGAACTCCCGTTTTGTAAACGAGGAACCACCGTTTTTGGATGGTATTTGAACGGTTTGTCCGATTTCGATTATCCGTCCGGTTATTTGGTTTGCCATTAATCTTCTCCTCCAAATATCTTTTAATTAATATTTCCATATAAATCCATACGAAGTCTTACTTCTTCCACAGCAACAATTTTGAATAGGTGAACTTTGGAATCCGTTACTTACCGCTGCTGATTTCAACGAAGGATATTTCTTAACGAAGTCACCAGATTTGGTATATTGATAGACTGGCACACCATTAGCTTTCCCCTTACGCTCTTGGAGCGTTCCATAATTCATATTGTATGAATGTGTACACCATTCAAGATTTTCAACTCTGTTATTGGATTTATTTTCGTCTTTATGATTTATTTGAGTATAGTTATTTGGATTTTGAATGAAAGCTAAAGCCACCAATCTGTGAACGCTATGCGTTTTATGAATGCCATTCTTTGTTAGAACAACAGAACGATACCCATGACTATCAGAAGGCGTTAATATCTTTTCTTCAAAATGTGTTACAGCTCCGTTTCTTATAAATTTTTTAGGCATAGATTTTATTCTGCCTAAAGATGATACCTCATAAAGACCTTCATAATCTTTAATAGGCTTCCAAATTTCACTACTCATTATTTGATATAATTTTGGTATCGGTTATAAGTTCTCTGTTTTCTTCCAAGAACCGGATAAACTCCTCACAATGATTAGTAAGAATGGGAATATCACGTTCAGGATTGAAAACGTATGTTTCTGTATAGGTATCTACCACATAACCGCCTTTGTTGAACTCTACAATGTTGTATTCAAACGTCCGCACATCCGAACCGTTCTTCATCAAAGCGTATGGATAAACCAAATGCTGGTGGTGATCTTTGAACTTTCCCACGGTATAACTACCGGTTGTTTTGATGTCGTGAACGCTGGTAGGCATCAGTTCGTCAATTACCCCATAAACCAATACATTACCGTATGCGGTTGGAAGAATCGCTTCTACTCTTTGTTGGGTTAATGCTCCTTTGTAGTAGTTGGCAAACTCGCGGCAAAGGTCAATGTGAAAAGTGAAAGTGCGATTGTTGTAAACAGCTTTTATCCCGTAAAGTTTTCCGTCATCGTGATATGCCTTGCTAATTTCCATTATAGAAGATTTACGGTTCTCAATCATACAATCAATTATCTCCCCAAAACATGTTCCTCTATCAGCTTTTTCGCTATCGAAAGGTACTCTATTTATCCTATCAATAAGAGATTGGAATTGTTTTTCTCTGAACTCATCTTCATCGCATGGAGGATTGTCAGAAAAAGCATAATATTTTTGATATATCTTATCACTATCTATATAATTTTGATAAGAATCTAACAATGTTGGGTATAGTTTGTAAGATATTTTACTCATTCTCATATCTCCATTTGTAACCACCTGCTGTAAGATGGCTTTTTCTACCTATACAGCAACTGATAATATTAGCATTATTAATACCCGTTTGTCTTTCAGCCTCTTTAGCACTTTCAAATGTATTTATTGATGTACCATCCTCTCGGCACTGAACAACGGCTTTTGACATCTTCGGGTGATTTATTTTCTTTTTGCTAAACCGTTCGTTTCGTGTTCCGTAATTAGCATTATATCTCCATGTACACCATTCCAAGTTAGAAACTGAATTATTGCTTTTAACTTCGTCTTTATGATTTACACATGGAAAATTTTGCGGATTAGGGATAAACGTTTCAGCGACAAGTCTATGAAGAGATTTATATTCAACTTGTTGTTGTTTCCATAGTGATATTCGTAAATATCCACTCCATATTTTATTAGGCTTAATTATCTTTCCTATTATCTTTCTAAAATTACCATACCTGCTTTTAATAAGCCTATCTAAAGAGCGAACTCTACCAAGGGTACATACTTGATAGAGTCCTTCATAACCTTGAATGTCTTTCCAAATCTCATTAGGCTGCTGCATCTGAGTAGATTTTAGTTTCCTTATTGAATACCAGTCCCAAAGCCTTTACCTTTGCAGCAAACAAGCTTCTCGCTTTCATCAAAGAACTACCAACGTGTTCAAATTCATTAATATGAGAGGCGAACTCATTGGCAGACTTGGCATCAGTTATAAACTCAATACTTTCTTTGATTTCCTCTATCACCTTATCATACTGTTCCTGTGCCTCTTTCTTGGCTGCAAGCATACCCAAATACGAATTGATTATTCTGGTAGTGATAAAGTCGTTTTTGGCAGTCGGATTGCCATTCTTATCAAGAATGGTAGGAACCTCCATTACTGAAGGAAGATTGCAGGTATTCTTACCGTCATTTCTTGAAGTTGGGTCGAAAGTAATAGTACGTCTTTGCACGCCTCTTTCGCTTTTCATTTCGAGATAACCGAGCAAATCCAGTTCAGTAACGATGGAGTTGTAGGATTTCTCACGTAAAGCAGGAATGAATACCGTATCATCACCTTCTTTTCTTGTGTCCCGATGGGCAACGAAAATAATATGCTTGTTCAGACTTGAGAGTGTTCTTGTCATCCAAGAAAATTCAGCATTGATACCACTCCAATCCCTGATAGACGGTTGGCGGCTACCACATTTATAAGTAATGATGAAATCCATCATCTTACCGATAGTATCAACTACAATGGTCTGATAAGCAGACAAATCCTCCTGCAAGACCTGTTGAACATCACTCCATGAAGTGACCTGTACGGTATCTACGTTTTCCAAATGCACCATATTCATACGCTTAACGCCATTATCGAAATCCAATAACAAAGGTTTCGGTGCGCTCAATGCCACAGTTGATTTTCCCATACCAGCCTGGCCGTAGATCATCATTTTCACTGTGGTAGGGATTACTAATTCATTTGATTTTTTGATAAGACTCATAATCGTAAAATTTAAAGGGTTAATTTATATTCTCTGTTCTTTAGAATCAATAGCATAAAGAAGCACATCACAAGCATTGATAGCATAAGGAGACATTTTCGTGGTTCCGGTCTTTTTTGCCCGTATTTTCTTCTCCGCTATCAGCTTTTCAAGTCTGTAACGACCGCCTACAAACTCTTTTGCTTGCTCTTTATTGAGAGAAACTCTGCTACCTATTCGATAGAGAGTATTCAGCTTAGTTTCTGCATTCATTCTGACCTCCTTATTCTTTCAATTCGTTCAACCTTTGCTTCTCTTCCTCTTCTCATCTCGCTTTGTTCGTGGTAAAGCGATAGTGAGAATACACATAATAGAAAACAGGAAATAGAAGCCCTAACTATTGGTGATAAGTCTAAGGTAAACTTAACACGATTAAGTCTTTCCATCATTTTAATGGATAACTCACTTCTGTTTCTTACCTGTAGCTTTTCATATATGCTCTGCATGTGATTTCTAATAGTGGCAGAGGAACGAAAAAGAAGATTAGCGACCTCCTTCACCTCTAACCCGCCACCATACAATTGAGCAATTTCATTTTCTCTATCAGATAGCTCTGTAAATACTCTATCCATAATCGTGTAAGATTAGATACTATTTCTGCATATTATTTATAATATACATTGATCCGGTGTACTTGTTTTTAGAGATTGTGTATGCCGGCTTGCCGCCTGGAACAACAACACCTTTATCTCTCAATTCTTTGCTAATTACATGGGCTTGTTGTCTGTAGCCTGTAACATCAACTTCTGATAGCGGGATAATCTTTTGTTTGCCCGGCTTTACTTTTAAAATCGTTTCTCTGATTGTTGCCATAAGATTAAAAATTAAATTAATGATTGGCGGGTGGTAGAGGAATCGAACCTCTCTCAATCGTGATAATTTGTTGCACAACATGAAGCTCTAACCGATAAGCTAACCACCCAAATAAAAAAGGTGTGCTATCTTCACAGACGGCACACCCAGTACAAACACAAAATAAAACACGACAAAAACTACTATATTTTTCAGAATCCGCCCGGCTGGTTTCCCTTACTCACAGTACTGGTTTATTGCAGGAACCTTATGCCGGATTGTCGGTCTACCTTTTTGCGGATCTCTGTTATTCACGTAATTCTGTGTAGGTGATTCTGACAAAAGCAAAACAACCAACACATATAATACCCATGATAATAACAGAGATGGCTTTTATTGGGCTGTGGGTTGTGATTGCCCCATAAAACATAATTATAGCGCATAAGGCTAAAAGTATGGCTAAAATCAACTGGATTATTTTCATAATTGTAAAATTTGAAAGTTTGTTCCCCTGAACCAATTCGATTGGCAACATCACGTTATAATCAGGGGATTTTCTTAACTTTGAGATGTCAAATCTAAAAATTAAGAAATATGAAACAGTTTATTGAAATTCCCCAAGGGGAAGAGATTGTATTGATTAATGTAAATCACATTTCAGCCATTGAGACTGTCACATTCGGAGAAAAGCAACTATGTAAAATTTATGTATCTACTCCCCATCAGCGGGATGGTTGGGTTGCTGAGACTGGATGCCTAATAATCCAATCCAAGTTTTCACTCTCTCATCTTCGCCAGCTGATAGAAGAAGCTCTTTAGAGGTCTTACCGTCAAGGATGAACTCTACCCAGGCTTGAACAGCTTGGGTAGTTGAGTGTGTACCTACTTTCAACAGAAGTTCTTTACGTAACTTCTGCTCTTTCCTTTTTCTGAAATACTGAAGTATTCTTTTAATCATCACTATATATTTTAAACTTCAACCGTTTTTATTGCCTGTAAAGCCCCCTTTTCATTTCTTATAATTACCGTTATATCCTGCTTCGGTATGGTAGCTCCGTATTTTTTTATTGACTTACGGGCTTCTTCTATCCCCTTACTTATTTCAGACAAAATTTTATCCATTAATTCTTTTTCCATAATTTACTGAATTTAAATTAGTGCCTGTACCCTAATCGAATAGTAGAACCTTATTTCAGTTCAGTACAGGCTATATTTAGACCTTTCAGCGATACTTGTGCCTAACCAAGCATACTTACCACGCTAAAGACATTTTGGCGTGCTGAAAGTAAGTTCATTTCAATTATATAGCCTACCACCGTTCACCGCATCCCTGCTATGGTGGCTTCTATATCTCATTATCTTTGGTTGACCTTAACGGCTTATGAATTACACCGTAAAGGCTTTTACAATATGTCAAAGAGCTTAATCAATAGTGCCCGTGTAGAATATTCTCTACGTCTGCACGGGCTGTCGTGCTCGTATAATCATGTAAGATTCTACGCGTATCTGCTTAAACCTTGAATCAGACAGAGGGCATCATAATCCATGTCGTTATCTTCACCTGTGTCCGGTCCTGAAAGGATGGCTTCATAGGTATCAATTTCTTCTTCGATAACTTCTATGATGTCAGCCTTGCAATCTACATTGTAAACTCTGCGGGCTGTTTCTTCATCCATATTCTGAGCATTGTCCAGGTCTCTGTATAAGGCATTCAAGCCTTGTTCAATCTCATAACGTGTCATAATCATGCAATTTTGATAAGGTTGGCTTTCTTGAAACATCTGAACTCACCGCGTTCTGTATCGAAATAGGTTTGAATCGTATCGTTCTTTGCTCTTTTATCAGTACCAGTTACTGCCGGCATGTATTTTTCGCAAAGTGTGCCGTAAGCTTCTCTCATTGTGCCATCTACTTTCTGAAAATAGAACTTCACAATCTTGCTTTTCATTTGAACTTTCAACTTCATATTTGTCCATGCGCATTTCAGTGCTTCGCTCATAGAGAAACCGTTTCTCTTTACAAAAGACCATGCTAAACTCATGACCTCTTTCATTTGATTTTTAAAATTCGTGCTCATAATCGTGTATTTTAATGCATTTATACTATTGTATATGACCTTAAAAATGTCTTTCTTTGCAAAAGTGATTAGGTTATCACTGTTTGATGATGCAAATATACAGAATTATTTCGGCAAACAGATATTTGCACCGAAATAATTCTGCATCAAAACATTATTTAACTATTTGGACGGTTTATACCTTATTATATAGAGCATGGAATGGAACAGAAGAAAGTTAGAATCCTCAATAGTTGTTTTAGAGAGGTTGAGAGAGGATAAAACGATATACGATACAGAAGGAATAAAAATCGCCGGTGCATATTGGGAACCGATTAAGAGAGAGATAAAGGAACGATGTGCGTCCAATTTATCAAGAGGTGGAGTTGGGAAAAATGATGAAAAGTATGACGGGTGTATTCAAATACTGTTTCCTAACCAGATAGAACCTCTACTCGCGGAGTGCAAGGATAGGCTGGATGTGATAAAAAGAGAGGAATATGATAGAGAATTGGATAACAAGAGCAAATTTGCTGTAATTAAAGCAAATAGGATTGCAAAATGTGCTATCGTAATATCTGTATTAGCTGCAACAGGATTGCCACAATACTTATTGCAATGGCTATATAAGATGTTCTTAGAGCTTGTTTGCTTGTTATCAAACTAAGCCTTATAGAACACTCGTTTATAATTTCTTGTAGTATCGCTCTGTCCTTTTTAGGTTCTGTCATTTTAAGACCGCCATCTTTTGTTTCTTGTATCATAATAATAAAGCAAAGCGACCAACTCCAAAGTTGCGGTTTGAAGTTTAAGTCGCCTATATAGTCCCTTACGGGAACAGTTAAACAAATTAGTCGAAATCATCCGCAGCTTGATTTTGATGCAAATATACAGAAAAAAATTCGGCATGAAAAACGAAAGTGAAATCAAAATACGAATAAAAGAGTTTTTGGCTTATTTAAAAATAGGGCAAAAAGCATTTGAACAGAAATGTGGGTTGGGAAACTCAACCATTAATAACATAAAAGATGGTATTAGTACCCCCAATCTACAAAAAATAATGTCTGCATATCCAGAACTTAATATCTATTGGCTTATTGCAGGAAATGGAAACATGCTTAATTCAGACCCACAAATAACAAATACGCCAATATCTAACAAAGATATTAAAATCCTCGATATACGCGTATCTGCCGGCCATGGAGTTGGTTTTGATGGACATGAAAACAAAATATTAGGATACGTCAATATACCAAACTTTTCTGGATGCTACGGAGTGACTGTGTATGGAGATTCTATGTATGACAAATACAGTTCTGGGGATATTGTATTTGTTAGAGAGATAAAAGATAAGAGAGAAATTGAAGGGGGACAATCTTATGTAGTAATAACAAATGAAGATCGGTATTTAAAAATGATCTATATTGAAGATGGAAAATTGAAATTGGTTTCATATAACAATGCTATCAATCCTGATGGTAGAAGAAAGTATCCTGATATGTTGATAGAGGGGGAGCAAATTAAATTTTTGTATAAAGTTGTAGGAAGGTTAGAAAGAACGCAAATGTAATTCATTGCAAATACTATGAAGTTTAATCAATACCCATCAGAATGTTAACCTTTTATTAATAAAACTATGCCAAACACTCTACAAGAAAGTATGGAAGATGTTAGTTTTGCTTATATGCAAGCCCTTTGTGCATATAATGGATATACTTTATCAAAAGCAGAACGAGACAATGATGGTGTAGATGCTACAATCAAGTGTAAAGGGTATCCATGTAACCCTTCAGACTGTAGAAGGCGTTCCCCAATCATTGATATTCAATTAAAAGCCTCATACGTAAAACTTAAGGAAAAGAAAAATGGGGATTATTCCTTCATACTCGAAGCAAAAAATTACAATAATTTGGTTATGAACGATAGAATGACTCCAATAATATTAGTAGTTTTGCACATGGATAAAGATAGGAAGAAATGGGTAAAACATTCAAAATCGGCTCTTAAAGTAACTAAATGCGCTTATTGGGTAAGTCTCAAAAATAATCAGCCTACGAACAATGGAAGTAGTATAACCGTTGTAATACCCAAGCAAAATATTCTATCTTGTGAATGTCTTAAGAAATTAATGATAAAAGTGGCAAAGGAGGAAGAGTTATGAAAGACTTAAAAAAAGCTATAGATCTCATTACAGTAGAAAAGCTAGAAAAAGTCCTTTCTTTTTTAAAATGGCGCGAATTGGATGTTTTGATGAATGGAAGAGTGCGTCAATTTGTATCTCCCGACGATGAATATGTAGCGCTAATACCACTTGTTAAAGAGTTTTCTGATTACTATAGAGTACTAGGAGAAACCTTGCAATCCATTGCGTCTTTTGAGAACAGGGCTATAGAAGCATTGGTTAATAGGATATTAAATCCATCGTATGATATTCAAAAATGGCGCATAGCTAATAGTTATACTTCTGATGGGAAAATACCCTTCTTTAGCATGACAGATACTATAGAAAAAATAAAAGATGTTTTAGCTACAACTTATTTAGATACTTTAAATCCTACAAGATTTCACAAAAAAGTCTATACAATGGATGTTAACAAGAATATTTCAGAATATTCTTTTGGACAAACAGAAATAGGTAGCTATATCCTAAATATATTATGTCCTCTTGGAGATTATCAATATACAATTTTTAATCCAACAGAACAGGATATTCCATTAAACCGAAAAATAAATATGCGGTTACTGTCTTCAATCAATAATATTCAAAAAGACTTAGGAAATAGTGATACTAACAAAGTCGATGAAGATGTCGACAAAGGATTGTATAGTGTTAATTTTCTTGATTCATTAGTAGATATTTATGATGAGACCAAAGATACAGAGATGAATATAATTGTCGACTGGTGTAAAGATGTTAGATTTGTAAAAGAAGCTCCGGTATCCTCTATCAAATTAGAACCTATTTTTATGGAAAAAGTTAATTTTATAGCTGATAAATATAGGCCTAAAAAAGAAGAAAATGTTCAAAAAACATATTATGGAAAAATCGAAAGTATTACGGCTAATCCAGAAGTAGAGAATAGGGAATATGTTCAAATCAAAATTGTTACCATTGGAGATGACAATAAGAAGCTTAACATACAATCAAGATTGAATTATAATGCTTTTTACTCTATTGTAAAAACTGCTTTTGATAATGGATCTAATATAAAACTGTCTGGTATTCAGAAAGATATAGGAAAACAGAAATGGATAGACAATGGCGTCTTAGAATTATTAGATAGATAAATGGCAAAGAACAAACTAAATATTAAAGCACAATGAAAAAGGTTTTATTTTTAATGGTGGCTGCATTAGCGATAATGGGATGCAGTAAAGATTCTACATTCACAGATGATAGCGACGATAATAAAGAGATTCCGGAAGTATCCGTAACAGTAGATGCATCTGATATAAAAGTTGTAAGCGCAACGCTAACAGGAAATGTAAATTCAAACGCACTCGAAGAAGATAGATTAGGTGTAACCAATTATGGTTTCATCGTGTCAAAAAGCAGCAATCCAACAAAAGAAAATGGATGGGTTCTAAAAGGGAATAATATAAAAGGAAATGAGTTTTCGGTTAAAGCTATGAATTTAGCTCCAACGACCCAATATTATTATGTATCATTCTTTTATGATGGTTCAAAATATTATTATGGGAAAATTCTCTCATTTACAACCAATGATTTTAACTCAACCGATTTGAAAGCAGAAGCAAATCCTGGAGATACATACGTAGATTTCAAAGGGTATTTAGATTATGAGAAAATTGGATATTTTGATTCTTTCAAAGTCGCTTTTTGTTTGAACAATGTTCACACTGGGTATAGCACTGAAATGGTGAGCGTAGGAACTCATTATACTTATGAGACAAGCTTTAAAAGCATATCTGCTGGAACAAATCATGAGTATTATTTTTTTATTGAATATGTTGATAAAAGTAATATCAAACATACATTCAGAGGACAAAATCAAAGCTTCTACACACCTCTAGAATTGTCAACAGGTGCTGTAGATCTTGGATTATCCGTTTTATGGGCTGGGGTTAACCTAGGAGCAAGTTCACCTGAACAATATGGGTTATTTCTAGCATGGGGGGAATCTACAGAAAAAGACAATTATACATCTTCTAATTATTTATATAATGGCATAATTATTGGTAATGACGTAACAAAACCCGGCTTCAAAATTAAAACTTATGATATAACTAATACTGATTATGATGCACCGCATAAAATTCTATCAAATGGATGGCATATTCCAAATCCTAAACAGATAAAAGAGTTGATTGATAATTGTAATTGGAAGTATATGAGGTATAAAGGGGTAGATGGTTTTCTCGTAACTGGGCCTAATGGAAATAATATATTTATTCCTGCCGCTGGAAAATATAATAATGATAAATATGAAGGAGAACGCAATTATGCACATTTATGGGCAGGAGAATGCATTATAGATAGAGATAGAAGATCAAGTTACGTGTTGAATGTATCCTTTTACCTAGCCAGTTTAAATACAACTAGTGGATATGTTTCATCCTATTATGGACATAATATACGCCCTGTCAAAGATAAAAAATAACTATATATTAACATATCAATTCTACCTTAAAAACTGCATTTGTATAGTAGATTGTGTTTTAAGAAATTCAGAAAACGAACATATCAGACTGATAGTCAACGTAATACTTTATCCGCTACACGGGACTTCGTAACGCGTAGGTCGCCAGTTCAAGTCTGGCTAGCGGCTCTTGATAATAAAGCGTTAACTATCATCATAGTTAACGCTTTTTTCATAATATTGAACTGCATCTGATGAAACGAAATCAAAACAGGAAATTATTCAAAAAGAAATCACGTTCTAATTATAAATTAGGATGTATTATCGCTATTGTTATACTTATACCTGTTCTTTATGGTGTCTATTTGTATTGCCAACAGTTTAATACCCAAACGCAAAAAAGCAACGAACCACAAGTTAATACATCTTCTCAAATTCCTTCCGGCAGAAATTTGGAGATCCCTGTCTCATTAGCTCCCAAACAAGAGCAAATCATTCGACATACAGGATATACCGTTTCTTATAATAAAGATTTAAAACTTCCGAATTGGGTATCCTATGAACTTACCCGACAAGAAACCAAAGGAAAAGAAAAAAGAAGTAACCGTTTCATTGCCGATCCATTAGCAATAGGGACTATTGCAACAAATGCGGATTATACACGTTCAGGATATGATAAAGGACACATGGCGCCGGCTGCAGATATGAAATGGAGTCCGAAAGCGATGAAAGAGTCGTTCTATTTTAGCAATATGTGCCCACAACATCCGCAATTAAATAGAAGAGGCTGGAAAAATCTGGAAGAAAAGATCCGGGACTGGGCTATTGCAGACAGCGCTGTCATCGTTATTTGCGGACCTATCATAGAAAGAGAATCGAAAACAATCGGAAAAAATAAAGTTGCAGTACCCCAACAGTTTTTCAAAGTAGTCCTCTCTCCTTTTGTCAAACCCATGCGAGCCATTGGTTTCTTATTCAATAATGAACAAGCAACAGATCCTCTTCACTCATATGTAGTTACCATAGACAGTATCGAACGACTTACACACATGGATTTCTTTGCAACTCTACCTGATGAAATTGAAAACAAAATAGAAGCCGAAGCCAATTATCACCAGTGGCCGAATTAACTATCTGTTTGGTAAACAGCAAGTAACCCATATATCTTTTCTTATTAGTTCCACATGTGGCACTAATAAGAAATTGCAATTCAACCAAAACAATCTGCCGATCCGGCTCTTTAAATATAAAGAAAAACTAAATAAATTCTATTCCTTTTCAGCGATTCATCACAGAAAGAAATCACTCCTATCCAAATTCTTCCTATCTTTGGCACAGCAAAAAAATAACGTCTCATAAGATGAAGAAAAGAAAGATTTTATTGACAATTCTGGTCGGAGCCATTTTCCTATGCGCCATTGCAGGAGGCACTGTTTATTACTATCTGTTTGCTCCTCAGTTCCACCCCTCCAGAACCGTGTATATTTATGTAGATCGGGACGACACGGCCGACTCCATATTTAATAAAATAAAACGTTCAGGACATATAAAGAACTTCACCGGCTTCTATTGGATGTCTAAATACAAGAATTTCAATCAGAATATACATACCGGACGCTATGCTATTCGCCCGAATGACAATGTATACCATGTGTATAGCCGTTTCTCCAGAGGCTATCAAGAGCCTATGAATCTCACTATTGGAAGTGTACGGACTATAGACCGCCTTGCACGGAGTATAGGTAAACAGCTTATGATAGATTCTATCGAAATAGCTCGTCAACTATTCGACTCTACCTTTCAGTCCAAATTGGGATATGACAGTAAAACGATTCCATGTCTTTTTATTCCGGAAACTTACCAGGTATATTGGGATATGAGCGTAGACGATTTTTTTCAGCGCATGCAAAAAGAGCATGAACGCTTCTGGAATAACGAACGGCTAGCTCGGGCTACGGCAATCGGAATGACTCCGGAAGAAGTCTGCACACTCGCTTCAATCGTAGAAGAAGAGACCAATAATAATGAAGAAAAACCGTTGGTAGCAGGTCTCTATATCAACCGTTTACAAAAAGATATGCCTCTACAGGCAGATCCTACCATAAAATTCGCCTTGCAAGATTTCGCCTTAAGACGTATCACTAACGAGAATCTTAAAGTAAATTCACCGTATAATACTTATACAAATACCGGATTACCCCCCGGTCCCATCCGCATTCCTACTAAAAAAGGAATAGACAGCGTATTAAACTATGCAAAACATAACTATATATATATGTGCGCGAAAGAAGATTTCTCAGGAACTCATAATTTTGCCTCCAATTATGCCGACCACATGGCAAATGCAAGAAAATACTGGAAAGCACTGAATGAAAGAAAGATTTTCAAGTAATTCTGTGATAAAACGAACTGAAAAGGCTATCTTTGCGCGATATAATAACAAACTGTGATCAACACTAATAAAAGAAATATATGAGCAAGCAACTCTTACTTGGCGACGAAGCCATTGCACAAGCTGCATTGGATGCCGGACTTTCAGGTGTTTACGCCTACCCCGGTACTCCTTCAACTGAGATTACGGAATATATTCAAATGGCCCCTATAACGACCGAACAGAATATACACAACCGTTGGTGTACCAATGAAAAAACAGCTATGGAAGCTGCGTTGGGTATGTCTTTCGTTGGTAAACGGGCATTAGTTTGTATGAAGCACGTAGGTATGAACGTAGCTGCCGACTGTTTTGTCAACTCTGCTATTACAGGCGTGAAAGGCGGACTGATTGTAGTAGCAGCCGACGACCCAAGCATGCATTCTTCTCAGAACGAACAAGATAGCCGTTTTTATGGGGACTTCTCCCTTATACCGATGTATGAGCCCAGCAACCAGCAGGAAGCATACGATATGGTATATGACGGATTTGAATTTTCAGAGAAACTAGGCGAACCGGTTTTAATGCGTATGGTAACCCGCTTGGCGCACTCTCGCTCCGGAGTAGAGCGCAAAGAACAAAAACCACAGAACGGTATATCTTTCAGTGACGATCCCCGTCAATTTATCTTATTACCGGGAAACGCACGCAAACGTTATAAAGTTCTGCTCGCACGCCAGGATGAATTCATCAAAGCTTCCGAAGAATCACCTTACAATAAATACACAGACGGCCCTAACAAGAAATTAGGAATCATCGCCTGTGGCATCGGTTACAATTACTTAATGGAGAATTATCCTGAAGGCTGTGAGTACCCTGTACTTAAAATTGGTCAGTACCCATTACCTAAAAAACAAATCCTTCAGTTGGTTGAATCTTGCGACGAGATTCTTGTTCTGGAAGACGGACAGCCGTTTGTAGAAAAACAGTTGAAAGGTTATCTGGGTATTGGAATTAAAGTAAAAGGACGCTTGGACGGCACATTGTCTCAGGACGGAGAACTGAATCCTGACTCCGTAGCACGTGCAGTAGGAAAAGAAAATAAATCAGAATTCGGCATTCCTTCTGTTGTAGAAATGCGCCCGCCCGCACTTTGCGAAGGTTGCGGACATCGCGATATGTACATCACATTAACCGAAGTTCTCAAAGAAGAATACCCGTCTCACAAAGTATTCAGCGATATCGGCTGCTATACATTAGGGGCTAATGCACCATTCAATGCGATTAATTCATGTGTAGACATGGGGGCATCCATTACTATGGCGAAAGGTGCTGCCGACGGAGGACTCTATCCGGCTGTAGCTGTAATCGGAGACTCTACATTCACTCATTCAGGAATGACGGGATTATTGGACTGCGTGAATGAAAATGCCAATGTCACGATTGTCATCTCTGACAATGAAACAACCGCTATGACAGGCGGCCAGGATTCCGCCGGAACCGGACGTATCGAAGCGATATGTGCAGGTCTCGGAGTAGATCCGGCTCATATCCGTGTAGTGGTTCCATTGAAAAAGAATTATGAAGAAATGAAACGTATCATACGTGAAGAAATCGAATATCGTGGTGTATCCGTCATTATTCCACGTAGAGAGTGTATCCAGACATTAGCACGCAAAAAAAGAAGTAAGTAAGCCATGAAAAAAGATATTATATTATCAGGAGTAGGTGGACAGGGTATTCTGTCTATCGCTACAGTAATCGGCAAGGCCGCCTTAAAAGAGGGTCTGTACATGAAACAGGCAGAAGTACACGGAATGAGTCAGCGCGGTGGAGATGTTCAATCCAATCTCCGTATTAGCGACCAACCGATTGCTTCGGATTTAATTCCTTCCGGAAAATGTGATCTCATCATTTCACTGGAGCCAATGGAAGGGTTGCGTTATCTCCCCTATCTCAGCCCCGAAGGCTGGTTGGTTACCAATGAAACTCCGTTTGTCAACATTCCCAATTATCCGGAGGAAGATAAAGTAATGGCAGAAATCAACAAACTGCCACATAAGATTGTGTTGAACGTTGACAAAGTAGCCAAAGAAGTAGGTTCCGCCCGCGTTGCCAACATTGTCTTACTGGGAGCAACAATTCCATTCCTCGGCATTGATTACGAGAAAGTGCAAGACAGCATTCGTGAAATCTTTCTGCGCAAAGGAGAAGCAATTGTAGAAATGAATCTTAAAGCATTGGCTGCCGGCAAGGAAATTGCAGAAAAACTAATGTAATAATTGTCACTACCATGAATACACAGTACTGGGAAGAAGAAATAGAAACCATGAGCCGCGAGAAGTTGCAGGAACTGCAACTTCAACGGCTCAAGAAAACAATCAACATAGCCGCTAACGCACCTTATTATAAGGAAGTTTTTAGCAAGCATAACATTACTGCTGACAATATACAGTCCTTGGATGATATCCGTAAAATTCCTTTTACTACAAAAGCAGATATGCGCGCTAACTATCCTTTTGGGTTAGTAGCCGGTGATATGCAGAATGACGGTGTACGTATCCACTCTTCCAGTGGTACAACCGGAAATCCAACCGTCATTGTTCATTCACAGCACGATCTTGATTCGTGGGCTAATTTGGTAGCCCGCTGTCTATATACCGTAGGAATTCGTAAAACAGATGTCTTCCAAAACAGTTCAGGATATGGTATGTTCACAGGCGGACTAGGTTTCCAATATGGCGCCGAACGACTCGGATGTCTAACAGTCCCTGCGGCAGCCGGAAATAGCAAACGCCAGATCAAGTTCATCAACGACTTCAAGACTACTGCCCTGCATGCAATCCCCAGCTATGCAATCCGCTTGGCTGAAGTCTTTCAAGAAGAAGGACTCGACCCCAAGGGAACAACATTGAAAACACTCGTTATCGGCGCCGAACCCCACACTGATGAACAGCGTCGTAAAATAGAACGAATGTTAGGTGTGAAAGCATACAACAGTTTCGGCATGACAGAGATGAACGGTCCCGGTGTCGCTTTCGAATGCCAGGAACAAAACGGAATGCACTTTTGGGAAGATTGCTACCTGGTAGAAATCATTGACCCCGAAACCTGCGAGCCTGTCCCTGAAGGAGAAATCGGCGAACTGGTACTTACAACCCTTGATCGTGAGATGATGCCGTTAATTCGCTATCGCACACGGGATTTAACGCGGATTCTTCCCGGCAAGTGTCCGTGCGGCCGTACACACATTCGTATCGACCGTATCAAAGGACGTAGTGACGATATGTTTATCATTAAGGGAGTTAATATCTTCCCGATGCAAGTCGAGAAAATTCTGGTACGGTTCCCCGAATTAGGTAGCAATTATCTGATTACGCTTGAAACCGTAAACAATCAGGATGAAATGATTGTCGAAGTTGAACTAAGTGATCTTTCGACAGATAACTATATAGAACTGGAAAAAATCCGCAAGGATATTACCCGTCAGTTGAAAGACGAAATACTAGTGACGCCCAAAGTGAAACTAGTGAAAAAAGGCTCCCTTCCGCAAAGTGAAGGAAAAGCCGTCCGGGTGAAAGACTTAAGAGACAATAAGTAACTATTTAAACTGTATATGTGCTAATATACCACTACCGCTTTCTTTATCATGCGGAATGGAATATTAGCACATTATTAATTAACATCATATATAGTATGCAATTACTTAAAAAAAGAATCCTGCAAGACGGAAAATGCTACGAAGGAGGTATCCTTAAAGTAGACGGTTTCATCAATCATCAAATGGACCCCGTCCTGATGAAATCAATCGGGGTTGAGTTTGTCCGCCGTTTTGCAGCTACAAACGTAAATAAAATCATGACAATTGAAGCCAGCGGTATCGCCCCAGCTATTATGACAGGTTATCTAATGGACTTGCCAGTCGTGTTTGCCAAGAAGAAATCACCCAAAACAATCCAGAATGCATTAAGCACAATTGTACATTCATTCACTAAAGACCGTGATTATGAAGTCGTTATCAGTTCTGATTTTCTCACTCCCGATGACAATGTTCTCTTCGTAGATGACTTCCTCGCATACGGGAACGCCGCATTGGGTATTCTCGACCTCATCAAACAATCCGGAGCAAATCTAGTAGGAATGGGCTTTATTATCGAAAAAGCCTTTCAAAACGGCCGTAAAGTACTGGAAGAACAAGGCGTTAGAGTAGAAAGCCTGGCTATCATCGAGGACTTGTCAAACTGTTGCATTAAAATCAAAGACGAATAGATTTATCAGGGTTGAAATATTGCCCTTTGTTTCTCGTTCTTTTCCCATATTGCACCGCTTGCTGAGGGCAAACGTGATAACACGCCAAGCAAGAGGTGCAATTCTTTCCCCAAACAGGTCTCCCCTTCTGAAGTTTCACATTATCTACCGGACAAACCTTCTCGCAACGCTTACATGAGATACAACTATCTGTTGCATAAAAATGTTTAGGAGACATTTGAAAACGATTAAACAAAGGATTTATAATTCTCGTTTTTAGAAAAGGCAGGCTTCCTTCGTGACAAGAAAAAATCTTCTCTCTCCTGCTTATCAATGCATTTATTTCAGTAAGCCGTGGAACTGCATTTGCCAACTTAATCCTCTCCAACTCCTTAGTATCCACATCAAAACCGGGAAGCAACACATAATTATTGGGCATAGTAACAGAAAAACCGGCATGACACAGCAACCCCTTATCATTCAACGCTTTCACCAACACTTGTTGAGTAAGTCCCGTATCATCCCCACAAGAACAAACAAAAAACAAATACTGATTCTGGTATTCTTTCAAAGAAATTCGATTGATAAAGCGCAGTACAATTTCAGGAGGAGCCCATGAGTAAATCGGAAACACAAAACCAATCTTTTCATCTTTCTGCAAATCGAACTCCAGCGCCTCATTTTTCAACGCCTCAGGGATAAAGACCAAATCTTCATTTTGTCCTTTAGAGAGCTGATTTGCAATCCATTCAGAGTTACCTGTACCGGAGAAATAAAATATCATAGGAGAGTATATAAAAAAGCCGTACCGACGATGTGATGAAACTCTGATAGAACAAGATTTGAGTGCCCGTCCCCTTTGTAATCCACCGGCTTAAAGCTGTCCCGAAGGATGTGGCCCGCCATTGAAGA
>OHAH01000338.1_pt1 | contig 38470 bp, 40 predicted proteins | sample 1577071 | NCBI WGS metagenome assembly OHAH01 (sample SAMEA3541520, study PRJEB24748) | human gut metagenome | biome: human gut; feature: human-associated habitat; material: faeces | place: China | collected 2012 | reverse complement strand
GGACGGTTTGTTGACTACCACCAGCCATTCATCCTCAAACACGATTTCCAGTTCCGTGTCTTTATGCGTATTGCTTAATAGCGGATTTTCGTCTACCTCCAGTCCCTGTAACATATGTTGTAGAATCGGCTCGCACTTCCCTTTACAGGAAGGATAGTAATATCCATGACGCCGGATTTCGTTTTTGGGAGAGTCCCCCCACCAAAATTCAGCCATTGCCAATGGCTTTAGTTGATGAAGATAAGCATATTGCAGTAGCTTGGGTAATGCACATTCACCCGCACCGCCGGGAGGTACTTTCTGAACAGTCTGCTCAAAAATAGTACATAAGTCTTTCACTTCTCCTTTCGCGTTCAACATCCGGAACTGCCCGAATAACTTTTGTTGCAAAGCCGCCGAACGTTCTTTCCGTTCTGTTTTCAGGCTTTCTATGTCCGTCTTGAAACGGTTAACTTCGGTTTCAAGTTCTTCCAACCGTTTTTTCCATTCCTTCTCTTTCCGTTTGTATTTAGCTTTTTGATATTGACTTTCCCGAATCAAGACGGCTTGTTCTTCTTCGGAAAGTCCGGGCGAGGACTGACGGCGGATTTCTCTGGCCTCCTTTGCGGCTTTTAACTCTGCTTTGGCTTGACTCAACTCCGCTTTAGCCTGTTCCGTTTCTTTCTTCCACCTTTCTTTTGCGTCCAGATAGGGACGGCTGTTTTCTAATTCATTGATGCGGATATTGATAGCGGAGATCTGTTCTTCCTCTATTTTGAAGAATCCTTGTGGTTGGAGCAAGTCATAAACAGGAGGAACAAAATAAGTATGCAGATTCTTCCCTGCCAGATTGCCGGAAAAGGCTGCCAGGTAACCGATTCCGCCTTCTTCGTCTTTATCGGTACTTTCTCCCGTTTCTTTTTCCTTCCCTTTTCTTGTCCTTTTTCCTGTCTCTTGTACAATCAATACCCCGAACATCTTTCCAAGCGTCAATTCTTCCTGCCATTCCTTCCGGCTTGAAATATACTCTTTCACTTCTTCCGCCGCTAATACGCACAACGGATGCGGCGTATAGTGGAAAGGATAAGTGAATTTCTCCGGTAGCGCAATATGAGAAACGCTCTTCTTGAAAAAATGTATCATCGGTTTATATATGAATGTGATTATCGGTGCAAAAGTAAAGTAAATCCGCGAATTTTGTTCTATATTTGTTCTGGAGTTTAAATGAAATAAAATGAATGTTTGAATGAAATGGATAAGATAGAGGAAAAACCGAAACTAGCTTTTGTAGGCAACAGTCATATAGCGTTCTGGGCATTGAATATCTATTTTCCGCAATGGGAATGCCTGAACTATGGTGTGCCCGGTGAGGGATTGGCTTATGTCGAAGCGTTTGATGTGGACACATCGGATTGCCGGGTAGTTATTCAGTTCGGAAGTAATGACATCTATCAGTTGAACGATGAAAATGTGGACGGCTATGTAGAACGGTATGTAAAAGCAGTGTTGGCTGTTCCTTCCCGGCAGACTTACTTATTCTGTATCTTCCCACGCAATGATTACGATGATTACAGTACGTCGGTGAATAAATTCATCTGTATGCTTAATCAGAAAATACACAGGAAACTGGAGGGAACGGACATTATCTATCTGGATGTGTTCGACCGTTTATTGCAGGACGGAAGGCTGAATCCCGAACTCACTATTGACGATCTGCATCTGAACGGAAAAGGGTACAGTATCTTGTCGGAAGCCTTGAGGCGAACCTTGGAACAACCTTTGAAACAAGCCCCTGATTTGTAAACTATCCCCGACTTCTTTTGTTCCTGCTTTTATTGCGTAAATTAATGGCATATCAGTTTATTTTTTCTATTTTTGTCCCCGATTAACATTTATAATAACCCCCATAAAGCGATAAGACTATGGAAAAAGTAATTATCAATTCGTACGAAGAATTCGAAAAGCTAGTAGGACAACAAATAGGTGTTTCAGATTATGTGGAACTCTCACAGGAACGCATCAACCTTTTTGCAGATGCAACACTGGATCATCAATGGATTCATGTGGATACGGAACGTGCCAAAGTAGACAGCCCTTATCACAGCACGATTGCTCACGGCTATCTGACATTATCCATGCTTCCTTACCTGTGGAATCAGATTATCCAGGTGAATAACCTGAAAATGATGATTAACTACGGCATGGACAAAATGAAATTCGGTCAGGCTGTGTTGTCAGGACAAAGCATCCGTCTGGTGACTACCCTTCATTCATTGACCAATTTGCGTGGTGTGGCAAAGGCTGAAATCAAATTTGCTATTGAAATCAAAGACCAGCCCAAAAAGGCTCTTGAAGGAATTGCCGTATTCTTGTACTATTTCAATTGATTTAATTCATAACGACATAAGAGAGAAGCTGTTTTCCGTAGCGGGAGACAGCTTCTTGTTTTTTTGTTCGTTATTTTTTTGCTTTCATCGCCTTTAGGGTATTTCTGCGTACAGCACGAATGGCGGGATTCAATAATTCGGGTTCCATGATTTCCAGCATTGTGCGTAGTTCCTGTTGCAGCTCGGGAATGGAACAGGTCAGTTGATAGGCAAGTTTTATGCAAAGAGATTGTACACCGCCCGGTTCATGTCGGCTTATGACACGCTCCAGGCAGAAATCGAGGAAATCCATTCGTGGCGGATTGGCTGCCGGTTGCTGGCTGAGCAGGTTCAGGAGCATCCTTCGTTTTCCTGAGTGCGGACAGGTCATTGCCGCGTCAATCAGTTCGTTTTGTCGCCGGCTCAACCATTCTACATCCTCCTTTGAGAAATGCGTACAAACCCACAATGCCTGATAAGAGACAATATCGTCCTCGTCAAAGATAAATTGATAGACTTCTTCTCTGAGTTGTTCGTCATCTTGTATAAAGTGAAGTATTTCTCTAATATCTTCAATATGCACACGTTCGGATAATCTCGCACGTAGGTTCATGTAACTTTCTTTTTGAGGGTTAACCTTTACTCTTACTTTTTTCGACAGTTGCTTCTTTCAGCTGCAAATGCAGGATCGGATAAGGTTTTCCCATACCGTCCGTTTCGTCCCTTCCGATGATTTGGAATCCCATGTGAAGATAGAAGCTGAGTGCTTTTTCATTCTGTTCGTTTACGTCCACCTTATCCAACTGCTTTTTCCGAGTAGCGTATTCCAGTAATCGCTTGCCGTATCCTTTTCCCTGTTCGCCGGGATTTACGAATAACATCTCGATTAGTTCATCGCTCAGTCCCATGAAAGCTACAATCTTTCTGCCGGCATCCCGGATAATGTATAGTTCTACCGCCGGTAAATAATGATTGCGCACCAATGGCTTGTAAAACTGGATATGTTCTTCCGTGAGAAAATGATGCGTGTGGCGTACCGATGCTTCCCAAACTTCCAGAATCTCGTCATAGTCTTGCGGGGCAGGCTGGCATATATTCGGAAGATAGTAACACAAATGGTCGAATATATTCCCGTTGTAAGTCAGTTCCGCCTGATGCAGCACACCTTCATAGATAAATCCGTTCCGTTCAAGCACTTGTTGTGACCGTTTATTGTGTGGGTAACAATTGGCGGTGATGAGGCTGAGTTGCAGTTCGTTGAAACCGTAGTTGAGTACAGCCTGCACCGCTTCCGTCATATATCCTTTGCCCCAATGCGCTTCGTCAAGCCAGTACCCCAGCATACGTACCTGTGGATTCTCCCGTTTCGGGTCGGGGACGATTCCGATCGAACCGATAAGTTGCTGCGCATCTTTCAGTATCATCGCCCAGATATTCTCTTGGCCGATAAACACATTCTGAAGAATCTCCCGCGATTCTTCTATCGTCTTGTGGGGCGCCCAACCGGCATTATTACCCAAGTTCGGGTTCTGGCAACAGGCAAAAAATGCATCCGCATCCTCTTCTTGAAAAGGGCGGATCAGCAGCCGTACCGTCTCTAGGCTACGGGGCGTCACAGTTTCCTCTGTCTCAGTCTTCTTCTCCATATTCTTTCTTGTATACACATTCTATACGGTTCCCGTCCGGGTCAAGGATGACACTTTCAAAATAGCCGTCTCCCGAAGTGCGCGGCTCACCGGCAATGGTGTAACCTTCGGAACGCATTTCCTCAGTGAAACGAAGAACTTCCTCCTGGCCGGGAAACGTGAAAGCGAGATGTGTCAATCCGACTCTGTTTTCTTCCACCACCGTATTCTGTACATCGGGACGGCTCATCAATTCCAAAGAAGGACCTTCACCGAAAGATATGAAGTAAGACTCGAATCCCTTCTTGGGATTCACATATTTCTCATTGCTTTTTCCACCCAGGAAGCGGACATAGAACTCTTTCAACTCTTCCAAACGGAAAGTCCAAATGGCGATGTGGTGTAGTTTCATTTTTAATCTGATTTTTCTTTTTTATCATTAACTATTACTCTCTTTATTTGGCAGACTGCATCGCGTATTCATAAACAATACGTGAAATATCAGCGATAATCTTACTGTTTTCCGCAAAGCTTTCTTCGGAATCTTTCACAAAGACAGCTATGCTGTAAGTGCGTCCGTCCGGCAAAAGAACAAAGCCGATGTCATTACAGCCTATCTGTTGTCCTTTGGCATTAAGGTCGCCTGTCCCCGTTTTATGTCCTATTACCACTCCTTTATCCGCTAAAGGAGCAACCAGCCGGTCTTGCCCGGTCTTGCATTCTACCATTGTCTGATAGATGAAATCCTTATATTCTTGTGCAAACAACGGTTCCCGTCGGAAAATCTCCATTAATTCGGCAGCAGCCAATGGTGTACTCCAGTTTTGATAACACAAATCCAAATCTTCGTGCATGGCAGTTTCCGTACCGACAATAGCACAATCCCGAATGCCTAACGAATGGATATATCGGTTCACGGCATCCGGTCCGCCCTGATAATCAAAAAGTATATCGCAGGCATTGTTGTCACTCTGCTGAAGTGTGTATCTTAGCAGGTCGGCAATGCTCATCTCAATTCCCCCTTGCGGATATTTATCCCGTAAGGGACTATACGTATTCGGTTTCAAATCCGATTTCTCTATCCTTAGCAGAGTATCCAATGACTGATTCCGTTTCGCCATATAATCGGCTAACGCCAACGCCTGATGAAACTTGAAAACACTCATCAAAGGATAATGAATATCATTATTGACTGTTACCGTATCTTTTTCATCTATGATAACGGCAATCCCTATTTCAGCTTTCTTGTCTTTGATAGCTTCTTTCAGTTGTGTTTCAAGAGAAACACTCCGGCAGGAAAACAGTAGAACGGGAATGAAGCAAAGAAACACGATGAATGAGCGCATAATCAATTTTTTCTTTTTAATAGGTTACTAATTCTCTATCGAAGTCACAAAGGTATGAATAGTAATTTGAAAAAGTAGGGATAACATCTTAAATTCTATTATGACAAAGTTGTAAACAAAGAAATTAGATTTTATTTGCTTATTCCGTTATATAGAAGAGCTGTCCCTTGTGAAATAGGGAGGTATCGCATTTAACCATAGAAAGATAAGTCGTTCAATTTGTAACCTCCGTACTTATGAGTTGTGTCCTGCCTTGAAACCAACGGTTTCAAGGTGCGAAACTGTTGGTTCTGCGGTTTGAAACTTTAGTTTCATACGCTTGAAACTCTAGTTCCAATTGCTTGAAACCATTGGTTTCTTACTGATGAAACTATAGTTTCTCTTAGCTGGAACTTTAGTTTCACGCAGAGAAAACTATTACCCCCTAATTTGTGACAGATGACAGCAACTTACCAAATATATTCTTCTGTGTAGCGTTGGTAAGTTGGTTCTTCTTTTATCCCTTTATTACGGAATATTTGTTTTATATAAGCTTGGTCTTTAGGCATAAGTCCCCGTTCTCCACGGTAGAACCGGTAGTATCCTGTTTTCCCATAGTGTCCCACCAGTTGCATTCTGATACTGACCGCATCCTCATAAGGAATTCTGTCAAGCAATCGTTTTAGTCCCCATGCCACATGAACTTTGACAGCGGTCTTGAAACATTCGCATTGGTTTCCGTCTGCAGGATAACGTGCCGGATTGACGATAGAGATATAAAGGTAATCAGTTATTTCATTTTTGGCAGCTATGTAGCGCAGGCATTTCAAGGCTTGTGGACATTGGTCGTTGAAACAACGGGAGAAATTGTAGGGGACAGACAGACTGTCGGGTTCTTCTTTCATTTTGTAGGGTTTATTTTATTTGCGGGATTATTTTGAATATGTACATCTATATTCTCTACAAAAGTAGGACTTTATTTTGATAATGGAAAGTGTTTGGATTGTTTTATTTGTACATAATGTCATTTTAAGATATAAATATTATTGGTGGTGACCATAAGTATTCACTGTAATGTGGTTAGTCAATTTAAATTATAAAAAACATAGGTGTTTACTACATTGCGGAACAACTATTTTGTATCTTTGTAGCTAGGAGATTTTAATTGCATTATTGAACTCTCACACATTGGATTGGGTGAATGCCTCAACGTTAGTTTGGCTATAAGGAGAAGAATATTGGCGCAATTGAAGGACTTGAAGTTGATTGAAAGAATGGGAATTGATGAAAAACAGGACATTGTAAAGTAAGCAGTAAAGGTAAAAGTCTTAAAAACAGACTGAAATGATGAAACTAAAATTTAAATAAAATGCATAAGGTTTGGTTATATGCTCCGGGAGAGAATGCGTCTAAATGGGATGTGTGTCTATCTCAAAACATAATGTGTATTGGTTGGGATGAAATGGGCAATCTTTTGGAATATGCTTCAAAGAAAGAAATGGCAGCTAGGTTGCAGGAAATATATGATAAGCCGGAGGCCTCGTTTAAAAATGACAGCCTGGCATTATGGGAGTTCGCTCATGAGATGCAGGCCGGTGATATTGTTATAGTCAAGAAAGGGCAGAATCAAATAATAGGGCGTGGGATTGTGGAAGGTGATTATGCCTTTGATGAGTCTTTTCCTGATTTTAAGAATGTCCGTAAAATGCAATGGACGAATGCCGGAGAATGGGAGAATATAGGTAAGAATGTCCAAAAGACCTTGACCGATATAACCAAGTATCCGGATTATGTGGAATCTTTGGAGAAACTATTTGAGGATAAATCTCAAAAGCAATATTGGTGGCTTGTGGCTAGTCCTAAGATATGGAGCTTTTCGAAAGCTCCGGTTGGTAAAATACAAGACTATACTCTTTATAATGATAGTGGAAATCAGCGAAGGATATTTCAAAATTTTATTGATGCAAGAGAAGGCGATATTGTTATAGGCTATGAAGCTACTCCTGTGAAGCAGGTGGTAGCTATAGCGGAGATAGTCAAAGCTGCTGATGGACAAAAAATATATTTCAAGAAGACCGAAAGCTTGCTGAACCCGATTGATTATTCGGTTATAAAGGATATACCGGAATTGAGCGGTATGGAATTCCTGAAGAATAAGAATGGGTCGTTCTTCAAATTAACAAAAGATGAGTATAACGTATTGGCGGATTTGATCCGTGATGAAAACCCTATAACAGTCAACAAACGTAATCCTCCATATTCCGGGAATAATTTCCTGGATGATGTTTTTATAAAATCAGAGGAATATACCAAGTTGAGAAGTCTGTTGCTGGCAAAGAAAAATATCATATTACAGGGTGCTCCGGGTGTCGGTAAAACGTATTCGGCAAAACGCCTGGCTTATTCTATTATAGGAGAAGAAGATAGAACTAAAGTAGAGTTTATCCAGTTTCATCAGAATTATTCTTACGAAGATTTTGTGATGGGATATAAGCCGAAAGAAGATGGCGGTTTTGAATTAAGACGAGGTGTATTCTATAATTTCTGCCGGAAAGCCCAAAGTGATCCGGATAAGAAGTATTTCTTTATTATTGATGAAATTAATAGAGGAAATATGAGCAAGATTTTTGGCGAGTTGCTGATGCTCATCGAAAATGATTATCGGGGAGAAAAGCATAAAATCCGTCTTGCATATAACGATGAGTATTTTTCTGTCCCGGAGAATCTTTATATTATAGGTATGATGAATACGGCCGACCGTAGCCTGGCTATGATTGATTACGCTTTACGCCGTCGGTTCAGTTTCTTTGATATGACACCGGGATTTGATTCGGTTGGTTTCAAAAAGTATCAGGAGAATCTTGATTGTGAAGTCTTTAATAAAGTGATTGATGCCGTCAAAGCCCTGAATATTGAGATTGCTAAGGATGATTCGCTCGGAAAAGGCTTTTGTATCGGTCATAGTTATTTCTGTAACCGGGAATCTATTGATAATATGTGGCTTGAGAATGTGATTGAATATGATATTGCCCCTATGTTACGAGAATATTGGTTTGACAATGATAAGAAATTCAAAGAAGAAATGGACAAGTTATTGAGCCTGATAAAATGACAATAGACAAAGGTATATTCATTCGCAATATCTACTATATGCTGACTTATGCTTTTCAGGAGCTTAAGCAGAACAACTATGAAGAAATAGCCGGTGAAGAATTTGATGAGATTCATGATTTGTTTGCTGAAATTCTGCTTCGTGGCATTTCGTTTCAATTAAAACAGGGGTTGCATAAAGAATATATTTCCTGTCATGGTTCGTTGTCCACATTGAAAGGGAAGCTTGATATATGTGGTACGGTCAATAATCTAATGCGGAAACAACAGAAAATTGATTGTGAGTACGATGAATTATCGGAGAACAACAAGTTTAATCAGATATTAAAAACAACTGTTCAATTCTTGCTGAAACATCCGAAAGTCAAATCGGACAGGAAGGCTGCGTTGAAGCGCCTTATGCTCTTCTTTAGTGACGTGGAGGCCGTTGATATCCTGACGATAGACTGGACTACTATGCGCTTTGATAGAAATTGCAAGACTTACCGGATGCTTCTGTATGTTTGCTATTTTATTCTCGACGGGATGTTGATGACTACGGAAAGAGGTACTTATAAAATGAAGGAATTTTCCGATGAACATATGTGCAGACTATACGAGAAGTTTGTTCTGGAGTATTATCGGAAACATTATCCGGAATTAAAAGCAAAGGCAACTCAAATAGACTGGAATATTGATAAAGAACAGTCGACTTCCAGTATTCTTCCTATCATGCGGACGGATATTATGCTGACATTTAAAGAACGAACACTGATTATTGATACCAAGTATTATAGTAGGTCAATGCAGTCCCAATTTGACAAAAGGACTATCCATTCTAATAACCTATATCAGATTCATTCTTATGTAATGAATTACGATACTAATCATACGGGGAAGGTGGATGGGATGTTATTGTATGCCAAGACAGAAGAAGATATAACGCCTGATGGACAGACGACATTTAGGGACGGAAACGTCATATATTACAGGACACTTGACTTGAATCAGAATTTTGAGAATATCAAGAAACAGTTGGATGGATTTATAGGGCAAGGTTGAACAATAATAGACTTATGAGAATAGAGAATTTGGTTGTTAATTGTACTGCAAGATATCCTCGGACTTGTAGGAGAACACCTTTTGAAGTGGTAGTATACGAACTAAACTATTCTTCGGAAGACAAGGAACTTATGGATTTGCTTAGAACAAAGGCGGAAGAGCTTGCACGGCAAGTAAATCCTGGTGCTGCAAACAATTCTATGCATGAAAGATCTCCTGAACGTATTTTGGCTGATTGTATAGCAGGAGTTGTATCGGAATATTTTTGGAAACTTTATTTGAATTCCGAAGAGAATGTCGTATCAGAAACCGAATTTGATGATGCGTCAAGGCAAATAGATCTTAAAGTAATATCTAACAATAAGAAAATAGAAGTAAGATCCTCATTTCCGAGAAATGGAATAGAATTTGCGATATGTCATCCGTCTTATGAATTCGATGTGATTGGTCCATATAGTAACAATTACAAACCTGGAGAAATACAGAAAGATTACTATGTTAGAACTTTGTTTCATTTGTATAATCCGACAGATATTATTTCTATGATAAGTGCAGATAGTTTCAAGGTTTATTTGACTGGTGGAGCAACATGGGATATGATGATTGATACTGATTATTCTAAAAATAAAACTCTTTTGCCTGACTTTGGTTTGGGGGTTATACAGAAAGCATCTTATAGAGTCGTACCTTTTAGTAAATCTAAAGATACACGAGAGATAAAGCGTGTTATAATAGAAGATCAACAAGTCAAAAACTAATGATAAGAAGAAGACTCTTTTATATGAAAGTTTTATGAGAGTGTCCGGATTGACTTTCATTTGATAAATATGGATCTGATGAAATCATTATCTTTGCACCGGAATGGGGCTGTTAATTAATGAAGAGGATATTATGCTTACATATACATATATTGAACACGGAAAATTTGAGTTACGGGAGAAGCCGGAACCGGAAATAGTAAATTCACGGGAGGCAATTGTACGGGTGACTCTTGGCAGTATTTGTACCAGTGACCTTCATATCAAGCACGGTAGTGTGCCGCGTGCCGTACCCGGAATAACCGTCGGGCACGAGATGGTGGGTGTTGTGGAAAAGGTGGGGGCTGATGTCACCTCGGTCAAGCCGGGGGATAGAGTAATAGTGAATGTTGAAACATTTTGCGGAGAGTGTTTTTTCTGCAGACGGGGGTATGTTAACAACTGTACTGACCCGAACGGGGGATGGGCTTTAGGTTGCCGCATTGACGGCGGTCAGGCAGAATATGTCAGAGTTCCTTATGCTGACCAGGGACTGAACCGTATTCCTGATACAGTCAGCGACGAACAGGCTTTGTTTGTGGGTGATGTGCTTGCGACAGGTTTTTGGGCAACCCGTATTTCAGAGATTTCCGAGGATGATACTGTGCTTATTATTGGCGCCGGTCCTACCGGAATCTGTACTTTGTTGTGTGTGATGTTGAAGAAACCGAGGCGTATCATTGTCTGCGAAAAGTCTCCTGAAAGAATCCGTTTTGTGCGTGAACATTATCCTGACGTGCTGGTGGTGGAACCTGAAAACTGCAAGGAATTTGTGATTCAAAACAGTGAACATGGTGGTGCTGACGTTGTTTTAGAAGTAGCCGGCAGTAAGGATACTTTTCGTCTGGCATGGGAATGTGCCCGTCCTAATGCTGTTGTCACTATCGTAGCTCTTTATGACGAGCCTCAAATTCTTCCTTTGCCTGATATGTATGGCAAGAACTTGATTTTTAAAACAGGTGGAGTGGACGGATGTGATTGTGCCGAGATTCTTAATCTGATTGAAGAAGGCAAAATAGATACTACTCCTCTTATTACACATAGATTTCCGTTGAACGAGATTGAGGAAGCTTATCGTATATTTGAAAATAAATTGGACGGAGTCATTAAGGTAGCCATTTATCAATGATCAGTTATGTGAAAGAAGCGATTGTATGTTTAATTGAAAGTTATAAGCAGTAGTATGCCTATTATTGAAATATCATCTTTATCTCATCCCGGAGTTGAGGTGTTCAGTACTCTTACTGAAACTCAGTTACGTAACCGTACCGAACCCGGCAAAGGGATTTTTATAGTAGAAAGTCCGAAGGTTATCACGAGAGCTTTGGACTCCGGTTATGAACCTTTAGCTATTTTATGCGAGTACAAACATATTGTCGGTGATGCTGCTGAAATCATTGAACGTTGCGAAAATGTGCCTGTTTATACTGGCAGTAGAGAATTACTTGCTACGTTGACAGGTTATGTCCTGACACGTGGAGTTCTCTGCGCCATGCGTCGCCCCGAGCCGCGCAGCATGGAAGAAGTATGTCGGGAAGCCCGGCGCATTGTAGTCATTGACAGTGTGGTTGATGCAACTAACATTGGTGCTATTTTCCGTTCGGCCGCCGCTCTTGGAATTGATGCCGTATTACTGACTCGCAACTCTTGCGATCCATTGAACCGCCGTGTGGTCAGGGTATCAATGGGAGCAGTTTTCTTTGTGCCATGGGCTTGGATGAACGGTTCCCTCAGTGACTTGGGTAAATTAGGCTTTCGTACGGCTGCTATGGCGCTCACAGATGATTCTATTCCTATTGATAATCCTGCCTTAGTGAATGAATCCAAATTGGCTATCGTCATGGGTAACGAAGGGGAGGGACTTTCACATGAAACGATCACTGAGGCTGATTACGTAGTCCGTATCCCTATGGTGCATGGTGTTGATTCGCTTAATGTAGCTGCTGCGGCGGCTGTTGCCTTCTGGCAACTTCGTGTTCCGCAATCCTGAGACTAGTATGCTACAATACTGTCTCCTAAGTATTTGCGGGTAACACAATTTGCCACTAATTACAATAGAATAGCAAGTTCATTTGCTATTCTCCACTAATGGTAGCCACCATTTGTCGATTACCACCATAATCCCGAAATTCACAGAGATAGATACCTTGCCAAGTTCCGAGGTTTAGCTTTCCATTTGTTATAGGTATTGTGACCGACGTTCCTATGATTGAGCTTTTTGCATGAGCCGGCATATCGTCATTTCCTTCTAAAGTGTGTTGATAGTACGGTTCACATTCTTTCACTAAGTGGTTGAAAATGCTTTCCATATCCATACGAACATCAGGATCTGCATTTTCGTTAATACTTAGCCCGGCGGAAGTGTGTTTGATAAATAAATGCAGTAATCCAACTTCGGGTAATGGCGGCAGATTACGTAATATTTCTCCGGTTATAAGATGAAAGCCACGTCTGCGTGACTGTAAATCAAATTCTACTTGTTTCCACATATTAATTAATCAAAGTACAATTAGTGCTAAATATGATTCTATTTGCCGATGCAGTATGTGTACATCGTTGATTATCAATAGCATAGCACTCTAAAAGGTGCAACCAGCAGGTTGGCAAGTATCTGAGAATGTGTAAGTTAGTGATTTTTAGCACCATTCTCGGCTTGTACCTCCATTTTGGAAAGTAAAAGTAAGTGTAATTTCTTGAATATCAAAATGTGCGGTACAAAAACTTGTGAAAAATGCCGTTTTTTGATGAGAAAAGGTACAAAAATGGCTCTGAAACCGAAGTGAAATCAGAGCCGTTTGTTATTCGCCTTTCAGAAGATTATGTCTTTCATGATACTTGTCTAAAGCATTTACAATATGAATTGGAGTATTATCTAAATTTATTTCTAAAGGTTCAAATGCATATAGATCAGATTGTGATATATTGATTGAGTCATTTATGGCAAGTAGATCTTTCGTTATTAAATTTACCTCACTTATATCTAATCTTGGATCAAGTCCAATTTCTTCTATAAAGTCACTTGGATTTATTTTTAAATTTATGTGGTCATTTTCTACGTGCGGTTGATTAGGATCTATATCAATAATAAAACGCATCTCTTTTTCATGAGAGAATTCTGTCCTCTTGTAAAACAATGAATCAGCAATACTTTCAAAGAATTTTCCTGTTCCTCCTTTTTCTATATCCCGTAAATAGGTAATTATATCACCTTGATTAACGTATTTTACTAATCCAAACAAAGGAGCAGTCCACATCAGTCCTCTTGTTTGGTCTAATACTTGAATCATTTTCCCTATTGTCGTCCTTATACGTACTCCTTTTTTCTTTGGAGAATAGATACGCCACATTGCATCTGTATCCTTGTTTAAACTCCAGCATTGTCCATAGATTCTTTTTTCATAATTATCAATGCTAAAGGATTTTCCATCAATAAATGTCTTTTGTTTAAAAATGAATAATTCATAAGGATCTTCCCAAGATATAAATACATTATTAAATCTTATTTCTTTATTTACTAATATTGATTTTGCATATTCTAGAGGAAGTATTTGATAAATAGGTTGATAAAAGAATTTTTCTTGTTCTTCCTCATTGATATTACGTATGTCTCCTAATTCTAGTCTATTATATAAGTCCATATTTATATTATTAAAAAATACTCAGTCTTCAACCAATAGGCATAAATCGGGGCCTGAAACGAGATTTCACCAGCCTTGTTATCAAATATATCATTCTTGATAAGGGTAGCCTTTGAGCAGGATATCCTTAGTAGTAATATTCTGAACAGAAAAAGAAGTATTATTTCCTTTATTGTTCAAATTATTGCTATATTTTGCAATATGGATAGACAATTAAATGAAATAGGAACCATTCCAGTAACGACTTCAATCATAGAAATGTTATATCAGAAACTTAAGTCTGCTGACAAAAAAGTAATATCAAAAAACAGATTTGATGTAGTTTATCAATTCCATATTGTTGCAATTGGGAATTTCTAAACTTTTACCTCCTTTAAATCCATGTTGCAATAAATCTGATTCTGTCAATCGAGAACGATTTGATTCAGCAAGCAATTCCAGTTTATAAGTTTTATCATCAGGAGCCTTTTCTACCCAAAACTCCTTATCCTCACGTTTGCAGTTCTCTGCTGTTACAATCATTTTGAAACGGACATAACGTTCATCTGACATAAACAGATATACTATATCGCCTATGGCGAAACGGGCTCTCCCCATTCTCCAAGAAATAAACCCTAAGGTGTTTATAGCATCAGCATGCCTGCATCTTTTCTTATTGGCGAAAGCAATCCAAGTACGGTTACACTTTTCCATAGTTTTATTATTTTGCAAAATATTCAGTCTTTAACCAATAGGCATAAATCGGGTCCTGAAACGAGATTTCACCAGCCTTGTTATCCAATATATCATTCTTGATAAGGGCAGCTTTTGAACGGGATATTGAGGTCGTTGAAGAGATTTGATAGCGATGCATCACTTCGGTCGAACTAATGGCCTTTTCTCCAGCTATAAGAGCCTTGAGGTAGTTCAGTTGCTGTGTGGTCAGTGTTTCGGTGATTGTTAAAAACAACAGACTTAACTGCTCCACTAGCGCTGTGTGCGCCTCACGTACGATTTCAACGGTACATACATCCTTTGTTCTGAGCCATGAAAGCTGTGCCAGCTGCTGTGCGTAGTATGGATGATTATCTACGAGCTTTGCAATCAAATGGCTTGCTTCATCATCGATGCTCTTGCCAGTATCAGCAAAACGACTCTTGAAAAACTCCATAAGGCAAGGTGTCTCAATCTTATTGAGAAACATCAGATTGCCGAACTTGTAGAATGGTTTGGATGAGTCGGTAAACACTTCCATCATCATGTGGCGCTTGCTACCATAGAGACAATAGGCTACATTCTGGTGCAGCTGCCAATGTGAACGCAACTTTTTCTGGAAATAGTCTGGGTCGGTAAATTCCGCGATATTTTGGAACTCATCTACGCATATAACGATTTTCAGGCCCTTCTTCCTTGCAATCTTTTCGGCAAGATCAAGCACTTCATCAGGATTGCGTTTTACTTCCTCCCAATCAAAGTCGATTGAAACCTCATTGGTTGGATCTGTACCGATTGAAATCTTGGGAACAAGATGCGAAAAGAAACTCTTCGCACTCTCGATTGCATCTTCCCATTTTGTGGAAGTGGCGGCAATTACCTTTTGGGCGAGCAGCGAATAGAAATGCTCCTCGCTACGCACATTGAACAGGTCGATATGACAGATTCGGAGGTTACTGTCCTGCGCCATCGCCAACCTTGCAGCCTTATTTACAAGCGAACTTTTACCCCAACGGCGAGGAGATATAATAATCGTGTTGATTAATGACGTAAAGTTCTGAACCAAGTCGGCTGTTTCTTTCTCACGGTCGGTAAAATTCTTCTCAGTAGCAATCTTCCCAAATATAAACGGAGTTTCCATAACGCTCTATTTTGATTTAATACACAAATATAATACATAAAATGTAATTATAAAAATTGTTGTAACAAAAAGTGTATGTACATTTATTGTAGTATCTTGCTGACTGGTGTTGCCTTCATATAAATATCATGATAAAAGTTGTATAATCATAATGAGTTTCGCTTTCCAGTAAGAAACAATATATTGTTTGTTATAGATGAAATACGAACTCTACGAATAATATAATAGCATTTAATGTCTTAACGTCCAATGATGTGGTCAAGCAGATTACGGTAAGAGTAAATTCGAAAATTTATTCCTGTAACACATCATAAAATAAAGTAAAACCACTATATTTGTATATTATATGATAGGTTGAACTATGACAAAAAGTACAATGGGTACCAAGTTGCCAAGGAAATTGGGGCAGAAGATGCAAATTGTGGGTGAGCAGATCAGGCTGGCCAGACTGCGCAGGAATCTCAGTATCGCGCAGATTGCCGAACGCGCCACCTGTTCGCCTCTTACGGTTTCACGCATCGAGAAAGGCGTACCGACTGTGGCGATAGGTATTTATCTCAGGGTGCTTTATGCGCTTCAGCTGGATGATGATATTCTTCTACTTGCAAAGGAAGATGTAATAGGAAAAGCATTGCAGGATTTGAGCCTTAAGAAACGAGAAAGAGCATCCAAAAAAGAGTAAGTTATAAAGAGACTTGTAAAGCAAGACAATTAAGACTTTTGATATGCAACTACCTCAGTCCAACATATTGACAACCAAATACCTGAACAGAGTATTCGACAAAACCGTGGCGACCTATAAATATTATTGGTTTCTCGGTATCCTTGACTTGTGCGTAAAGCATGGGAAAACAAGGATGAATGTATGGGATATTATGATTACGATGGTGGCAAACGCTTGGTATCCGGTAATCTATTTTCGTCTTTCTTTTGGAAAGTCGGAATCCCTTTATGAGGCGATATGGGCTCTGCAAAAAGAGTATAATATTCCCATCAATATCAGTATCCGAGATTTGACGGATTTGTTGCATGAGCTTGTCCAGAGGGCGGATGTCCGGAAACGGTTGAATTTCTTACAAATGAACGTCCCTTTCCGCTTCTTGCGTCCTTGGATTGATACATCCGATGATCGTCAGACGATAGTCCGCTCCCAGTCGTTCGAGAACGGTTGCCTTTATAAATTGGAGAAACAGGAGGGAACGTTATGGATTGATATGAACCATGCATGGCTGGATTATTTGAGAGAGAATTATGATATTTTGAGTGCTTTTGCCTATTGGGGATTGTCGGGCTTCTTGCAGACGAGAAATCCCAACGTGCCAGCTATACCCACTAAGTTAGTAAAACGTGAGGAACGGAACTCTTTATCCGCGCAACATAAATTTTGGAATACGGCCATAAAGCATGGTATGGAAGTTAGATGTCCGTATACCGGAAACCTATTAGAGGAACGTATGTATGATTTGGATCATTTTATTCCGTGGAGTTTCGTCTCCCATGACCTGCTTTGGAACCTGATGCCAGCCGATCCGAGTATCAATAGCTCCAAGAGCAACAAGCTGCCAGACCTGAATCTGTATCTCCCGAAGCTGGCGATAGCCCATCAGGCTGCTTTGCGTATCAATCTGAATGTGGGAAAGCAAGAAAAGTTGTTGGAAGACTATCTTTCCTTGGGGCATACGCCGCAGGAAATAGTTGCGATGGATAAAGAACATCTCTTTGACTGTTTTTTCCAGACATTCACGCCGATGCATCAGATAGCCTTGAATATGGGATTTGAAACTTGGAAATACTAAACGATTATGGCACTAGAGAAAATCAACCATCCTTACCTGACGGCTATTAGACGCACGGAATTGTCTGTTCCTGTTCGTTATCTTCTGAGGCACAATTTGCTGAAGGGGCGTATCCTTGATTTCGGTTGTGGTTTCGGATATGATACGGATGAGTTGAAACGGCGTGGATATGACATTACTGGGTATGATTATTATTACCGCACGGAATACCCTGAGGGCAAATTTGACACCATTTTTTGTATCTATGTGCTGAATGTGTTGGAGCCATATGCCCAAGCCGAGGTGATGATGAATGTTTCTAATCTTCTTTCACCAAAAGGGACTGCATATTTTGCCGTTCGGCGTGATTTGAAAGAGGAGGGATTCAGGCTTCATGCCATTTATCGGGAATATACCTACCAATGTAATGTCCGTTTACCTTTTTTGAGTTTGGATCGCAATTCGAGTTATGAGCTTTACCAATACAATCATTTCAATAAACTTCCACGGCAAGAAGGAGAAAAGTGTCCCTTCTGTCGTTTGTCGCGCAGGGTGGAGGTGATTTGCGAGACGGCCACGTGCGTGGCTTTCTATGACGGTTATCCCGTTTCACCTGGCCATGCTCTGATAATTCCCAAACGTCATGTCGCCTCTTATTTTGATTTGACAAACCATGAACGTGAAGCTATGAATGTAATGCTTCAATATGTGAAACAGAAAATCGATGAACGTTACCACCCAGATGGCTACAACATTGGAATCAATGTAAATGAAGCTGCTGGCCAGTCGGTGTTTCATGTCCATATGCATCTGATCCCTCGTTATGAGGGGGACGTGGAGAACCCAACAGGTGGCGTACGGGGAGTAATTCCAGAGAAACAAAGGTATTAATATATTTTTATATCTTAAATTCAGTTATAATGAAGAATAATAAAAGCATAAACGACATCACATTATTTCGATATTTGTTCAATCTCGATAACAGGAACTTACCTCAAAGCATTCTTAATTGGTATAATAACATAGGGAGTGTTGTTGATTCTAATAGAGAAAGTGCAATTAAAGAATTATCTGGGATAAAAGGTAACTGTCGTAATTTAGTGATTTTTTCAAAAACATTCATTGATACAATGGATAAATCTTATATGAAATTTACTCAATTTCATATGGATATTCTTAATGAATTAGATAATGAGAATGGAATTGTTCGTAGTCCATACTTTCTTGAAGGTTGCTATGTTGTGTACAGCATAAAGAATGGTTGTCTAACATTATGGATATTTCAAGATAAAATTGACAAATATCTATCGATTCCAACATATTATATTTGTGTTTCGCCAAAGGATAAGATTAAAGGCGAAGGTCATCAGTTAGACTGTATGATTTTGCCTTTATTAGATAATTGCATGGAAGCTAATCTTAGAGACTATATTGATATGGTTTTGGATTATTTGTGTTTAAGACAATGGGCGGAAGTCCAATTGGGTAAAGTTTCAAGTACAGTGAAAAAAGAAATTAAGAAGAATAAGAAAACACAGGTAATAACAGAACCGGGGCTTGATTATTATCTATTTGATAGTAAATGGTACACTGAAATATGTAATGACGAATGTTTTCAGGTTAGTGGCCATTTTAGATTACAACCTTATGGTGATGGTACAAGAAAGCTTATATGGATAAACGAATACACAAAAAATGGTTATCATAGAAAAGCCACGATAGATAAAGTTAAAGATGGGGATATATCATTAACTTAATTACCAAATTATATATTTGTTATTCACAAATAGTTATAGTCGAAGAATATGATAAAATTGAAATATCGTAAGAATCAAAAGATGTCGTGGCAATATGCACTCGCTAATAATATTTTTTTTGATGAAGAAGATAATGATATGTTTTCATCTAAGAAAATGAATGGGAACTTTTATGAGTTAAAAAGAAAAAAGCTTCCCATGTATTTATATAAATTCTATTCTCCAACTATTGAAAATATTTCTGACGTACAAAATAGACTTTTGTGGCTAGCTTCTCCAGATACATTTAATGATCCTTATGATTGTAAACTCTTTTTTGATATTTCATCTTTTGAACAATATTATACAATAAGATCCTTTAAAAACAATCTTATTTTTTCTGAAGAAGAAAAGAATATAATCTATAAGACATTAAATACGAAATCTCATTCATATTTTGAATCTTTTCCTTATAAATTTAGACAGATTGTAGAAAATTCTAACAATGAAGCTATTCTTGCTTTTCAAAAAGAATTATGGACAAATACATCAAATATTAATAAATACATTAAGGGCTTAATCTCAGACAAATATAGAATAGCCTGTTTCTCTGCTTATATGTGGAATTCAAAAGAATATGAGCAATTAATGTGGGCACATTATGCTCAGAGTCATAGAGGATTTTGTGTCGAATATGACATTTCTCCATTATTTAATGACAAGATTATGGATAAAGATCTTTTTAATATATATTCTTTGGGAAAGGCAAATGAATATTTACTACCATCAGAACAAAGGACAATAATGATGAATGGTTTTTTCCCAGTACACTATTCGTCAAAAAGAATAGAACTTTCTAAAACCCTATGTTATGCTATTTCAAAGAATTTATGTAATAAAAAACAAAGGTGTGACATTAATATTAAAGTTTTTCGTTCCATTGTTACTAAAACTCTTCCATGGAAGTATGAACAAGAATGGCGTTTAATTGTAGATTCTAAAATATCTCATAAGGTTAATCATAAAATTCCATTCCCTTTTGCAAAAAGAATAATTGTAGGTGTGAAAGCTTCTGATGAATTACTAAGAATTTTGTCAGATACAGCAAGTTTGTTGAATATTAAGATAGAAAAAGAATATATATAAACTTAGTTTTATAATAACACTGTCCAAAATTTTGTGTAAATGGAAACTGGATTCAGTTGTATAGTTTTGAACACAAATGAGAATTTTTAATAATTCACAGTACGCATAGACCGAGAGCATCCTGTTCTATCTACTACAATATCGACAGCCGAAAACTACCATTTGGAATTATTTTCATCTCAAATAGCTCCACTCCATCGTCATCATAGAATTGAATGGATCTTTTAGTTGTACATTATTTAATAATATTGTTCAGTCTTAAATATAACTATATTATTTCCCATTTCTTAAATCCGTAATAGTATCTATTTTAAAGATTGAAGATAAAATACTTCTTCTATGTTGAATAGGTTTCTGGTTTTCGATATATTTAACAAATTCTATCTTGATTTTCTTATTAATATCTCTCATATTTTCATACTTATCTACAGGTATGGTCGTTACAAAATGGTGAACATCATTATCTCCTAAAGATTCATTATAGTGTTCATTGTATTTCCGTATGATAGATTTAATTCGATATTCTACATATTTTCTTTTATCTTGATTAAATAATCTAGTGAAATGCCCTTTATAATCAAATCTTGAACGTAGTTCAGGCGATATCCTTGTAGGGAACTCTTCCTTTGTAATATTTGATGTAAATATTATTACAAAACCATTGATATCAATTTCCACTGCTTGAGAACTTACCATCTTGCCACTCTCTAATACATCCAAAAAGAAATTAAATAGTGTGGCATTTGATTTTTCAAATTCATCAATTAGAATAAGTCCTACATCCGTATTACGGACACGAATAAAAATCTCACCATCATCGCTTCCGATATAGCCACGAGCACTACCTATTAATGAACTTAATGAGAATTCGTTGCTATAATTCCCGAAATTTACTTTTGCTAAATTATCCTTACCTCCAAGACATTTATATAATGCTCTAGCAACTTCTGTCTTGCCAACCCCTGATTCCCCTAATAGAAATAACGATAATACTTTATGCTCTCCTATTTTGTTGAACAAACGAAATGATTTTGCTATTTCATAGAAATCATCTTTGAACTTTTCGTGCCCGTATAATGATTCTCGAAATGATTTAAAGAATGTTTCAAATTCTTCAGGTGTAAAATCTGTAATCTTCTTATGTATTTTATCAGTTGCAATTATAGGGGGAGGTAATTGTTCGAAGAAAATATCGTATTTTTCTTTGATGTCTACAAATTGTTCAAAACAATATCTTAATTCATATTTAAGTTGATCAAAATACTTGTTGTCACAGATATAAATAATATCTTCATTATTGAATAGTCTAAATACATTTTCTCCAATAGCCTGAATAGCGCTCGTATTATAATATCCTCCACCTAATATTGATACATCAATAACACATATGCCACTTTTGTAGGGAGTGAACTTGTCAAGATCTTTTAAGTCTTCTAAAAAGTAACTTAAACTTATCACTTCATACTCTAAAGACTGAAACAATGTCCTTATTGACTCAAATTCTATTTGATTATAAAACAAGAGTTCTTTTTTCATGCTATTTTGTAGTATGTATATTCTGGATTATGGCTAACAAATCAATGTAATGGTATATAGAATCATCTCCTGAACTAGCAAACTCTTTATATGTCGGTTGCTCAATGGGATATTGACTTTCTTGTATTTCCTCAAATTCGGATGTCCTTTTAAATTGTGATTGTATATTCCCTAATTCTGCAAAGTATTGAAAAGTATTGCCTAACTGATTTATCTTAATAGTACCTTTATATATTCCCAAAACACTAACTTTTCCAATAAATAAATCATCAACATTGTATGAGCTTTCAAATTCATTTTCAAAAGTAACAGGTATCTTTATGATAATTTTATCATTTCCATTTAATAGTACACCTTTAATTTTATATGCATAATCTTTAAACATTGAGTTGAATAAGTTTGTTATATCAAATCCATTAACCCCAGGAACAGAAAGATTTTTGAAAGCTCCACTTGTAAATAACTTTACCGTCCTTAGCTCAACTTCATTTTCTAATGATAATTGAACATTATCAATTAATACTAATTCACCTTCTTTGATAGTATTATCAAACTGAGCAATATTTTTACTTGCGTCCACGACATCACTTAATATAACAGATTTGGTAGTTTTAATCTCGATGGTCTCCAGTACTTTTTTCGAAGCACTCCCCCCTACATTAATATCAGCATTACCTTCACCACTAAATAGTTTTAAAAAGCCCAGTCCCATTTTTGCTCCTAAATGCGCAGAAGCGTTACCTTCTGTATTCTTCTGTACCTCTTTGGCTACAGTTATGAAATTATCAAACATCATCTTAATTTCATAAACCTTAGGGTAATTGATATAATAAATATTAAATGCCATAGACTGTGATATATGTGTATTCTTATTTTTCTCTAATATTATTAATCAGTAATTCTGTAATATTGTTTAGTTACTTTCATTTTGCAATAATTTATATAAGCCCGTGTTTATTACGGGAAATTTAAGATTCTTGCGAATTGTTGAAGGTAAATTAAGATCATCTTTTTGTTATTCAATTGTTCTTTCATATCCTCAATTTGTTTAAGATAAATAATCTCTAATCCACAATTCCAATTGTTGGGGCAATGTCGTTTCAATCTTATCAGAATCATATTCCATGTACATTCTAGATATCAAATCGGATGGCAATTTAGGTAACTTACAATCTTTAAGCAGACAAACCTTATTTCCTTTTGCCAACATGTAACCAACTTCTAAAGCGACATTGGGATTATAACTGTCTTGGTCATTTTTGTCAAATATTGCTACTGCAACTTTGCAACAATCAAGATACACTTTAACATTATTCCACAAATCATCCGTAAATAGCTTCTCGTTAGCTCGTATGGCAATATATCCATTCTTTGCAAATACACTTTGAATTATATCATAGACTATTTTGAGTTTCTCTCTAAATGGCATAATGACAAAAACTGCATGGTTTCCATAAGTCTTATAAAACTTTATTTCTTCATCTGAATATGAAGGAATGTAAGACATTTTAAAATCAATATCGCGTTGGACCTTAATTTCTTGGTATCTGTCCATTAGAGAACTCTCTCCTTTTTCTTTTGACCATAATAATTTAGCATCGAGAGTGGCCACGATATCGTCTCTTCTTATCCAACTATCATTTGCAAAACTTTCTGCTTCAATCTTATTTGTAGTTTTAAATATATCTAAAGCCTTCTCCATCTCTATTATTGGCATAATCTCATCTCGTCTAAGCCCATCAGGAGCATAAACTAAAATGTCAATATCGGATCTAAGACTGCCCGTCTCATAAGCGCGTGATCCAAATATGTATATTTCTTTAACATTGTTAATCTTGGAAATTTTATATATTAAATCTCTGAGATTAATTAGTCTTACATCATCTCTAATTGCCATATTGTATAGATTATTTGTTATAAATTAAGTCTTTGGGATCCACATTCAATATCTTTGCAATCTCAAATAATACCTCTAAACTTGGTTGTCGACGATTGCAGACATAAGAATTGACAATACAAAAACTTTTTCCGAGTTTTTCTGCCAACCAGGTCTGTTTGATGCCTTTTTCTTCAAGCACCTCTTTTATTCGGTTCATGGGTTTATCCATTGTTCAATCCTTTGTTATTTTACAAAGATATAAAACATGATGCAATAAAAAGGAGAGAAAAGTCCTCTCCTTCATAAAGAAATCTACATTACACCTCTAACTCCTTTAACGGCAACCCATAATTATATTGTCTGAAAAATCCTCTGTGAATAAGTTTCAAACCAAGAGTCTGATAATACTTGTAGTCATCATCCTCGGTGCAAAGGTATTTGTAACCGTAACGTGGGGCGTACTCCTTGAAGAAACGGGCAAGGTCTTTCAGGTTCTCCTGCTGGTTCCGTTTGAAGTTGCTGCGCACAATGATAATGCTCCAGTCGGGGATGCTGCCGACACCACAACTGTATTCCCAGAAACGGATGTATAAATCCATTTCGCCTACATGGACAGAAACACAAATGCCGTTGGCATTGTGCATGACGGAACAACAGTTTCTGTAACCAAATCTCTCACACAAATAGAGATTAAAATCGTAAATAAAATCGGAATAGTTCATAATAATTTGAATTTTGATGGTTAATAAAAAATTGATTATAGACTGAAACCTCGCTTGCGTTTCGGTTTCTTTTTCTTCTTTTTAAGCCGGTTGGCCTGTATCGCTTCCTCCGTATCATAATCCGTAGGAGAGGAAGTGAACAATCCCAGACTGATGCCGGAATGATTCTCCTGCTGATATTCATGCCGTGGTTCCTCGCGTATGGTTTCTGCCTGTACCTGACGTTGGTTCATGGTAGCAGAAAGAGCGTTATATCTCAACTCCTGGTCAATGTTCAGGAAACTGAGCTGGCGGTCAATCTTGGAACCGCTAAAGGTCAGTTGGTCACATGTGAACTTGACACCCTCCATTTCTCCGGTCGTACGACTTAGCTTCCATTGTGTATCAATTCCATATCTCCGTAAAGCCAGTCGTAGTTCACTCCAGCTTCGGGCATTCGGAACTTCTCGTTTCAAGGCATGATAGATAAAATACTTAACCCTATCGTGATGGCGCAACCGCATGAAATTGACATGCTCTTTTCCTTCGGCAAAATGCAAGCGGTAACGAGCCGTCAGCATCTTACAAACTTTTTCATTTCGGTAGCGGTCGTTCTTGTCGCTGATGGTGCGACCGTCATTATCCACCCGGTTGTAAATGATGTGACAATGCGGATGGTTACGGTCGGTATGCCGGGCGATGATGAACTGCGAGTTCTCAATACCCATCAGTTTCATATAGTCATGGGCAATCTTCAGCATCAGCTCATCATCGTCACGGATGCGGTCCCCGTCCTCTGCGGAGAAGCTCAATGATATATGGCCGACCTTGTTCTTGACCTTGTCGTTCAGTAAAGTCTGCAACTCGAATTGCTCCGCTATTTCTTCGGGCGAACCGTAGACACCAACCGCTTTCAACAGGCGTGACTTATCTTCATTCAGCACATAGTTTACGCACCCGGAAAACGATGTGCCCTTTACAATTTTACCTATCATCCTTGAGCTGTTTTATAAGTTGTGAAATCTGTTGAACGGCAGTCTGGCACTCATCGGCCACACGATAAAAACCGTAAGCGTTGGCTCGTTTGGCAAGCTGGTTCAGGTTTGTGCTTTCTCCAATCAGTTTTCGGATGATGTCAAGATTTTCTCTCGTAATCCGTTCGCGCACCGTACCGTGTTCGATGAGTGAACGCACTACTTCGCTTTGACTGCGTTTACTGCGTCGGCTGAGTGCTCTGAGCCAGCTGAACTGCTCGTCTGTAAGACGAATTGTTACTGTATTTTTCTTGTCCATAATATTTGCTTTTGAGATTAATAATTGTGACCATCGGGAGCTGTCTCACCTTCTTTTGAGGTGAGCAAGTGGCCGGAAATGTAATACACCGGCATAAACTTGCTCCAGTGAAAAAGAAGTGAATCAGACATCTGAAAGTCATTGTTTGAAAAGTCCTTTCCGGGTATGTTGAACCGTTGCTGAAAGAGGTGCTTTCTCCACATTAACAAGCTGCAAATCGAAAGTTTCGACCAGCGTTTTTAAGGCCGGATTCAACAGGATAAGACGATTGAAAATAGCCTCCTTTGTCTCTTCTCTCAGCAGAAAATCGGCAATGTCATAACCCGCATCCCGTTCTTCTTTTGTTGCGTTTCTTTCCATAAAATCGAAGAGAGAAACCTCTATCCCCAGGTTTCGGATCATCCCCATTTTACTGTTCCAATAGTCGGTTGCACCCAGGTCGGGGAAGAGCAGGACACGTCGGTTTCTCAATACGCTCATGGTATCCCGGTTGAACGCTCCGTTCTTTCCGCCTGAAGCAATCCAGAGATATTGCGGCAGATAGAAGCTGGATATCAAAGCACTTTTCTCACTCTCCACAAGGGCAACCGGACGCTGCTGGTCGGAGGTCAAAAGATGTTCACCAAACAGGCATTGCCGGAGGTTGAAATTCTCTTTCTTCAAAAGGGAATGTACCCACGTGATGTAGTTGTGCGGCTCTTTAATCCGTCTCCCGTTTTCAGAATTGTAGAGCATCACTTTTCCGGTGCGTACCCGTCCGGAAATATCGACCTGCCAGAAGACCGTAGCTCCCGGCCAATGCTTCGAGGTTCCCACATGGTAGCGCAACATCAGTTCTTCGGTAGCCTCCTGCCCGAAATGGAAACTCAGGAACTGAAACAGCTTGTTCTTGTGATACAGCTTCAGGGACTGCCTCATGATTTCCGGTTCAATGAAGGATGGCACAGGAGGCAGACTGATGCGAGGCTTTGACACCGGCACAAACTCTTCGTTCAATCGTTCCTTGGCAATCGGGTTTTCGTCAAAGTACATTTTGGGCGTATAGTTGTAGCCGCACTTCTGTTCATGGTTGCATCGCCCTACATAATCAGGAAAGTTTATTTGCTTTTCCGTATCAATGTATTTGGCGAAACAACTTTTGCGGTGGCAGTTCGGACATGTATGCCGGGTGCTGACACCTTTGTATGGTTCTAATGTGAATCTGTAGCTCATTTTTCTTTCTGTTTGGATGTTACTATGCACATTTTCGCAACTTCACAAACCCCTCGGTTGCGAAAATGTGCATAGTAACAGGTTTATTTACTGTATTCTCCATGATTCTCTTTTCTGAATAATGTTCCGATGTGGCGCTTTAGAAACATCTTGAAAGCATGCTCCTTCATCCCGTAACTTTCGGCAATGCCAATACCTTCTGCCGTTGTAAATCTATGAGGCAGGTTCAGGTAGATGTTGCGGTGCAATTCGCTCAACTGTTCCTGACTGACGGCAGTCTGCACTTTTACGGCTGTAGTCCGAAAATATTCAGTCAGCAGGATGGCACGGTTCACGCTTTCAAGGTCAATCGTATGCTTGTCGCACTCTCCGCAAGTCCATCGGGCAAGCTGGATAATCAGACAAAACCGGATAATGTAGATTTCCAGTTTACAATAAATGCCTACCAAAGCATCATTGCTTTCCATATCACATTGGCGGGCATTTTCGTGCTGCCAACCGTAAAGCCGCTGCTTGGCATCTTCATCGAATGGCAGACATTGAGGCTGCAACTCATTATTCTCGTCATGCGGACAATCCTGTGCAATCAGCTTGTCGATAATCTGTTGCCACTGGATTTCCAGTTCTTCAGGAGTTTCCCGGTCGTTCCATCTGCTTTTCAAGACAGATTCGGGCATCACAAAAAGAATACGGTCAATAAAACCGTTACTCGAACGCTCCCCCTTGACCAATTCGCCCAGAATCTTCTTTTGGATGGTACCGATAACAGAGATATAGGGACGTCTGATAAAAATGGAACTTTGCGTACTCTTGCGGTCGGAGATCGTGGGCTTGGCATTGAACACCGAAAGCCAGAACTGTTCTTCCGAACCGTTATTGTAGCGATTGAAGTTCTTGAACCAGGCCGACAGCTCGTCCGACCAAAGGCAGAGTCCTCTGGGATTTTGGGCATGTATCAGGCTCAATCCTTCGGGAGTAATATCCGAAACAAGAAAGCGTCTGCGCACGGGAGCCTGCGGAAACTCATCCAGACCGGCTTCCAGGCGTTCCTTTTTACTCATGGACATAGTGCGCTCATACTCGGCATACAACTTCTGATATTCCTGATTCTGACGGTAATCGTGTTCAATGAACGGCTGGAAAGCGAAACTCAGCGGGTGACTCTTATTGACTCCAGGGCGTCCAATCAGTGCCATGTACAGAATGGGACTTTCCTGCCAGTTGCGCTTCACCTGTACCAAATGGGAGTTGCCAATCCCAACGGCAATGGCCGCAAGGATAGCCGCAGCAACATAATCCACGGGATAGCCCTGACAATCGTGCAAACTGCTGATGATACGCTGGATCCTGATAGGAAAGATTTCTATCGGGAACTCACCGCCGGACATCCTGGCTCCGATGCGCACAGCCTCGCCGATAATACCTTCTGCTGTTAATTTGGAGGTTTCCATAGCCGTGCAGATCAAAAGTTATAGCCTCCCTTTGGTTTGCGTTTCGCCCCATGTACTATCTCCGCAGCCTGTTCTTGAAGCGACATGGCCTGCATTTGCTTGCGTCCGGACTCAATCCATTGCAGCAACTCATCTTCATAGAAGTAGAGTTTTTTCCCTCGTTTGTATGCCGGAATCAGTCCTTTACGCGCAAGCGTGTAAATGGTAGGCTTTGCCTTTCGTGTGATTTTACAGGCTTCATCAATTTCAACAAGACGATGCTTGTCGGAAGGAATCTGCGGTTGCAGTGCCGCTACCATTTGACGGATTTGTTCCATCTGTTCTGTGAGATAACCTACCGCCTGCGGCAGCTTATCAAAAGTGATTTGTTCATTTGCCATACGTACTCGTTTTTAATTGTTCGCTGGCAAAGGAAATTGGTGTTTTGATGGTGGAAAACATCACCGGAATATAACTGTGAGATAACTTTTGGTGGTGATTAGTAATGATTATAAGGAATTTAAGTACATTTGTTCTATATAAATAACTATCTTTGTAAACTTAATACATCAAAATGTACTTATGGTTAATTTTATTTTATTTTTTATCAATTCCATTGCCCTGATAGGAACAATACTATGGCTTATCAATGACCGAGGTTGGGAGCCGTTGGTAACATCTCTTACATTATCAGCTACTTTAATAGGGTTATTATTTACCCGAAATAAGAGAAAAGATAAATCTGGTGTTATGAAGCAAAAAGTAAAAAATAATTCTATAGGAATTCAAGCAGGTCGGGACATTAATATCAATAATGAATAAATGGTAGTAGTATGGCAGATAAACTAAAACAAGAGGTTGCGGAAAATGCTTTAGCAGTTCAAGCAGGTAGAGATGTTAATGTTGGAATGAGTTTTACTGAAGTGGAGCGGGTATTTACTATTCTGTTTGAGAACAATTTCCCTAAACTTCAAGAAATTGCAGCCCGCACAGCAGAAGAAAACGTAAAAAAGTTTGTCGGGGAACTGAAAGAAGCGTTTGTTCGCAATAGTGATAAAATAGATATGAACAGAATTGCAGAACCAGATGTACAATATATGTTTAATGATATTATGAAGTCAAGCGCACGGAAAGGAGAAAAAGCTAATCCGGAAATATTGTCAGCTTTGATAGTTCAAAGAATTTCTACAGATTCTAATGACATGCTTTCATTAACATGTGGAGAAGCTACGAATATTGTACCTAAACTAAATACTGAACATATATCTTTTCTGACATTCCACCAAATGATGTATAAAGTTTTTAATTTCGCATATACCAAATATACTGAGTTTGAGAATTGGGGACAATTAATCAAAAAAGTGTCAAATAATATTTTTGAATTATCAGATATAAATATAAAGTATCTCGAATATTTGGGGGTGTTAAGTAAAGATTACGCAATTACAAACCAATTCTACAAAGGGACATTGAAGACATATCCATTTCTAAAAGACGTAGCTTACGATGTTATGGATAATGAATTTAAAGTAAATGCACCTACATTTTATAATTTGATAAAATCTTGTGAGAAGAATTGTTTATCCCAAATTCAATTGACTCCAATTGGACAGCTGATAGCACTTGTTAATATCAAGACAGTTATCCCAACTCTTGATTATAAAGTTTGGATAAACTAATGGAAACAATTCAGGGGATTGCAAACAGAGGAACTCCTTAAAGTCATGAAAACGGATATAGACTACTGGGATGCAATGGATAATGTCTGATAGTATTGCTATAATGCAACTCTTTTATCCAGTTTAATTTTGCACGCGGATTCTGTATGCGACATTTTGCGCTCAATAGTTGAAATTTCCAAGTCGCGCAAAGCGTGGGCAAAAACATTCTTGATGAAGGTAGCGGTATGAATACGCTTCCTGCCGAAAGCCTTGCCTATATTCCAACCAAAATGCATAATGTCAATGCTTTTGAGTTGTGAGTCAACCTTTACGGGCGATATCTTTTGTAAAGTATCGCCTGAACTATACTCTACGACATATGCGCATAGACGGTTGAGATCTTCTTCACTCATATAGGCAACCATTGTTTGCTTCGTATAGCTAATGACCTTTTCCAATTTGGTTTGAATAGCATGATCCTGTTTTGCGATAGCGTTGGTTCGCATGACTTCATATTCTGAAGGTTTTGAGATTGTTTCTTCAGCGGTAGGAGCTGACTCAATGATATCAGGCGTAGCCTGGTTCGAATCTTTGATTGTAGAGACTTCCGGAACAGAAACGATGTCATTGTGATTTTTCTTCTTTTGAAAAGCAGGGAAACGAAACAGAAAAGCTTCTATGCATGGCAGCATAAACTGATTGAAAGTTGTCTGTAAACTGGCATAGATCGCCATCAAGACAATTACTGTTGCAAAAAATACAACACTACTATTGAAATCGTCAACACCTTTGGATAAAACAAACTGACGAGCTAAAACACCAATAACAAGAGTACCTACCAATACAAGGGAATAGAGTGCTATATGTTCTATACTTTTCTGATTCATAGTGATATTTGCTAATTGTTTGTGCGCAAATATATGTCATTTCATAGATACCATGTTATAAATCCAAGAAAGTGGCAGCATTTGTCCTCGATATGGTACTTATTTCTATGCTACCTGTGCCACAAGAAAAGTCTGACAATGGTAGAACCTATGTTACAAACCCCAATGTTAATTTATTAGTATTCTTTCATTTCTTGGAATTGATTAAATCGTAGCAATATTCAATTACTAATAAGTTAAGAATACATCATATAATTGCAATAGTAAGTATAAAAACAATGTTTTAATTCTTTTCTGTTCCTTTATAAAGAATATTTTTGTATTTTCATACCCGAAGATTTTTTGTACCTGAATGCTAAAAATATTGCAATTTTGATAATATAAATAGAATAAACTATGATAAATCCCGAACAATTCCCTTTGTGTGAACAACTTGTAGAAAGATTGATCCACAAGTTTAATGATGGAGGTTGGATTACGCTTTGTGATGAGCAAATCTTCTCATGCCTTGTAAGTGATAATACTCTTGAAGAAAGTATGTCATATGATGCTTGGGATATCAACTATTGCCAGGTAGGTCCTATTATAAATGAACGGGCAGATGGTGCGTTTATTAGCTATTCTCGTTATTGGGCCGATAATTTCGAACCTATTGTTATGTATTTGGAGAATGAAGGCAGATGGGACGAAGAAGTGTTTCTTACGGAGGAGTTTGTCATGTATTTTAAGTTGCATAAGGAACCCAAAGGTAAGAACGAATATGCTTATTATCAGGTAGACGAGTGTGGAGATGATGTAGAAGTCGCAAAAGTTAAAAATAAAAATTTGGAGATTAAGTTAAAGTATGTAAAGGAGTATATTGCCGTAAAAAAACTCAATCTTTTGATTTTCAATGATGAAGTCGTTTACAGTGATAAAAGTTTAGATAGGTTAAGTAGTCATCAAATTCCTATACACGTAATAACAGATGAAGATTATATATTTAGTTATGCCCTAAACCAAAATCCAGGATGTAATTTGAGATATAAATCTTATGCAATATTTCGTGGAAAATGTGCATATAGACATGACGAAAAAGACATCCAACATCTTTGGAAGCTCCGTGATTCTGGATATGAAGATTTTATAGTTGGTGCAGATGAGAATGGGAACGAAATTTCTATGTCTTGTGATGAATATAGAATGCCAAATCTATTTACGAGACAAGATGATGAGCCTTATTCACTTTCTCCTATTTTTTTTAAAAGAGATGTTTTATCAAAGTATTATCAGGCGGTAGAAAAATATACCGTCCAAGATGGTTATCTTTTAGGGCCATCATGGGGCATACGAATAGATAATGATCGTTTAGATGATTATGTGGTAGTTGCGCTTGTTGATTTAGGTAGAATGCCACATAAAGAACAAATTCATTGGAGACATTTCAATGTTTTGCCTCCCAAAAATAGTTCCTATAGCATCACAACTTACAATAGATGGTTTGCTGCTATTCCAACAGATTGTTCTATTGCTCCTGATTTAGTGTTTAAGCATCTTTATGTACAGACAAACAACAAATGGGAAAAGAAATATGGTTGGCCATTATTCAAAGAGTTAGCTGTTGATGACCAATATCATTTTGAGACCTTGCATCTAATGGGACAGAATAATGACCAAAAGGAATTTGATGGATTAATCCAATCAATTACAAAGCTGGTTATTGATTCTTTGAATGAAAAGCAATTGGTAAAAGGAATTGATTGTAATAAGCCGGATGTGATTCAATTACTAACAGAAAAGAATATAAAGGAACTTAAGCCTTCCAATATCCAAGGTGGAATTACAAAATTTGAATGTTTTTTAATTTCAGAAGGGGTATTGAATAGTGATTTTGTTAAACTCCTACGTGAAATACAAGAATTGCGTTCCTGTACTGTGGCCCATAGAAAAAGTACGAAACTTGATTCAAAGACGGAATCTTTATTTAACTTTTTTGGGATACTTCAGAATTCAGACAAAATTGTTTTATCCAATTTACTAAGTCGCCTTAATGAAATGTTAAAATGGCTGATATCCATAGCTAAATAATATAGATTATTTGAAATAGCATCCGTAGAATCATGTTTGTGAACCATTTAATACTATGGATGCTATGAGAATCTTACTAAAAGATTGAATTGATTCTGACAAAAAGGAGGGTATCTCAAGATTGTTCTTACAAGAGGAAAAACTCCCCATTTTTCTATGTCTAATAGAAAATAGGGAGTCTATAAATTGTAAATAGGGCTCAATTTATATATTGAGACAGTCGGTCTAATTAGTGATTTAGAATTTGTTACTTTAGCGAAATTTTATTCGCCGTCTCTCGCTTCTTTGAATTGACCAAATCGGCATAGATTTGTGTCGTGGTGACATTCTTATGCGTTAGCATCTTCGATACGGTGTAAATGTCTGTACCTAAAGAGATTTGGATGACGGCGTATGAATGCCTAAAGCAGTGGAAGGTTATGTGTTTTCTGATTCCGGCTTCGGCAATCCACTGTTTCAAGGGATGATGGGTCATGGAGCGGGTTAAGCCTTTGAAGACTTTTCCGGTGCCCCATTCGCCACACAACTCCAGTGCCTCCTGACTGATGGGGAGGGTGGCTTCTGTTTCTGTCTTTTCGGTGCAGATACGGATGTAGTAGCCCTGATCTGGGCCGACTTCAAAATCACGCCAGTCCAGCTTCAGAATATCACTGATACGGAGGCCGGTCATGCAGGCAAACAGGGAGGCCTGTTTCAAGACAGGAATCTTGCAGGGCGTAGCTGCCAGTTTCTTGACTTCATCAAGTGTCAGATACTCTTTCTTGACCTCTTTCCATTCTATTTTTTCCAGAAAGTCGTTCAAATTCTCGCGCAGCATCTTTTCTTTATAGGCTATTTTCAATAAGGCACGAAAAGTCGAATAATAGCCGGCTGCCGAATTGCGTGAGATGTAAGCATTGGGGTGATTAATCTGTTTGCATTTGAGCAGGTAATCCCTGAACTTCTCGCACAGTTCTACAGTAACATCGCCGAATGTGCATTTGCCACCGACAAATTTCTCAAAGTGGTTGTAAACACAATCCCATTTCTCATACTTCTCCCGTGCCTTTGTCCGGAAGTAGGCAAGGAAATCGACTTTTTGCTTGTTCTTGTCCAGGAACCCGAATTCTTCATTGATAAGCGCTTGAACACGGATACAGCGGATTGCCTCTGCCTTGTTAAGCATGTCCTGATTGAACATTCTTTGCTGCTCGTTCTTGGGCTTGGCATAGATGTAGATACCGAGGAATTCCCGGCGACTCATCTTCATCGTGTAAGGATTGCGGATGGCTGGGTAATAATCCAGATAAAGAGATATGCGGTCGTTACGTAATGGCTTTTGTCTCAGTGTTACGTTGGTGCATGTAAGTGTCATAGCTATATTGTTTTTTGATTAATACTTGTTTTTGTTGCAAATAAAATAGGTGTTCTAATGGTGGTATTTATCACCGGAAAATAACTTTCGACTCATTCTATCTTTGGAGGCTCAAAGAACTTGTCCAGCTCTGCCCGCAGGATCTTGGTATATTTACCAACCTTGATACGGGGAATATTATGGTATTTCACATAATGGTAGAGTTGGTCTCGTGTCAGATTGAATCGCTCCATCGCTTCGGCAATGGTGTAGTATTTGGGCTCTTCGGGAGCTATGAGACCTTTGGAAATGTCCACATGCTTCTTGGAGTAGTACACCATGATGCCGACCTTCTTCTTGGGAATGGCGTTCTTTGATACAAAAGAATAGATGGCCGTCAGCGTCATGCCGAACTTCTCCTGCATGTCTTGCGTGCTGTACCATTCCTTGATTTCAGGATCGGGAGCTTTTTTTGCAAAGTTGTCATCAATATGCTTTTTGCTCCAATAGGTTTTTCCACGGTGAAAGGTTCGTGGAATATTATGTTCCTTAGCGATGTGAAATATCCAGGAATCCTTTACTCCATACTTTTCCTTGACTTCAGCGGTGGTGTAGAAATCATTAATGGAAGGTTTATCTCTGACCGGAATCTTAAATTCTATAGGCTTATTGAATAAGTTATCAATATCTTCCTTTTTCAATAGAAATTTATATCCAAGTCGGGAGGCTTTTAATTCACCTCTTTTCAGATAGCCATAAAGAGTAGGTCGAGTTACTCCAATGTATGTGGCAGCTTCTGTGATAGTAAGAATAGGCTTGTCTCTGATCTTCTCAATCGGCTTTTCCTTGATGACTTTTTCGACAATTTGGTTGTTAGCCTTAATAGAAGCCTCACGTTTCTTCTGTTTATACAGAAGGTTTGCACATCTGTGCGAACAACAGGTTGTAGTTGTTTTATGCGCAATGAATTCTTGCTTGCACCACGCACAGATTCGTCTAATTTCAATGTTGCTACTCATGTTATTTCTCCTTATTTCTCCAATATTTTTGTATAACTCCGTAAAATCCCGTAAAATGGCGTAAAAGTTCTCCACGACCTTGCCAACGATAATCCTCGGATTTTCGTGGTGAGGTACACAGGAGGTACAAAAAATGGCGTAAAAAGGCTTAGCAACGATTATCAACGATACTTGAGCAACAAAAAAGGCGCCCGTAAAGAGCGCCATATTAATCGAATATAATCAATTTAACTATTTGATAATCAGGTATTTACTTGCCGATGCAAAAATGCTGAAAGATATTTTGAAGTACCATGTCATTTGTGACCTCACCGGCTATGTCTGAAATGAAGAAAATGCACTCCCGTATATCTTGCGAAAGGAAGTCTCCGGAGATTTGAGAATCAAGTCCGTCTTGTACTCTATGGATTGCTTCAAGTGCTTTGCTTAATGCCTCATAATGTCTTACGTTTGTTACAATAATGTCGTTTTGCGTTACTGTGGGTAAGTGAGCTGCATTAATGAGCATTTTTTGAAGTTCTTCCGTGTTCCCCCGTTGTTTGGCTGATATGAAAATGGACTCTGTATATTCTTTTGAGAAGTCTTTTAGTAAAGTTAGTAAATCCTCCTTTTGCTTTTCTTCGATCAAATCAGCTTTGTTGAATACTGCAATCAGATGTTTTCCTTCGCAACGAGGAATAATTTTTTCAGATAATTGTTCTATTTGAGAAGCAGCATTCACAGAATCTATCATCCAAAGAACAATCTCTGCCTGATCCAGTTTCTGGAAAGTACGTTCAATGCCCAAACTTTCAATTGTATCATTTGTTTCACGGATTCCGGCAGTATCGATGAATCGAAAGGTGACGCCTCCTATATTAATCGTATCTTCGATGACATCGCGCGTTGTTCCGTGAATATCACTGACAATTGCCCTCTCCTCATTCAATAGTACATTCAACAGGGTCGATTTTCCAGCATTTGTCTCACCGATAATGGCAACAGGAACACCATTCTTGATAGCATTGCCTACACTAAACGAATGGACTAGTCGGGAAATAACTTGCTCAATTTCATCGGCCAACTTCCGTAATGCCGAACGGTCGGCAAATTCCACATCTTCCTCACTGAAATCCAGTTCCAGTTCAATCATGGACGTGAAGTTCAGCAACTTGTTACGCAAGTCTGTCAGTTCTTTGCTAAAACCTCCTCGCATTTGACTCATTGCCAAACGGTGGGTCGCGGCAGATGAAGAAGCAATCAGGTCGGCAACAGCTTCTGCCTGACTTAAATCCATTTTCCCATTGAGGAAAGCACGTTGTGTGTATTCTCCCGGTTGAGCCATACGGCAGCCGTTCTTGATGAGTAGTTGCATTACTTGCTGGAGGATATAAGAAGAACCATGACACGTAATTTCCGTACTATTTTCTCCCGTGTAAGAATGAGGAGCACGGAAAAGACTAACGAGTACTTCATCAATGATTTCTTCTCCGTCATAGATACATCCGAAAGTCAGCGTGTATGGCTTTTGATCATTAAATAGTTTGCCGGCTTTTGCAGGTTTGAAGATACGGCTAGTGATAGAAATGGCTTCCGGACCGGAAACACGGATGCTTCCGATAGCTCCTCCCTGGGCAGTAGCGATGGCACAAATAGTATCTTGGTTCATTATATTTTCTTTTTGAATGGGCAAAGATAAGGGTTTCTATGTAAAAAACAGAAGATTAGGGACAAGTTGTACTTTATTTGTTCATATTTGTCAGCGTTCAGCAGTGTACACAACAAAATATGCAAAACAAATAACCATGACTATGGAGCCAGTACAAATTTATATTCACTAAATGAAAATGGTGAGATCGTAAGAGAAAATTTGCAAAAGATACTTTCTTTACTTGCTGCGCATCAAATAATTTTGTGGGAATATGATATCCCTACGGGAAAATGCAGTTTTACGGATGATTATTTTCGTACACTTGGATTAAAAGAAGCCGGAATGGTTTTTAAGGATATTAATGACTTCTATCGGTTTGCTCATCCTGATGATATGGATGCTTGCCAAAAGTCTTTTGCAGCAATGCTTATCTCGGAATCAAAGACTTCACAGATACGGGTTCGTTGTATCGGAGAACATAAGGAAGTTATTTGGCTCGAAGACCATTTTCTCTCTTATAAAGGAAATGATGAAACACATCCGGATAAACTTCTGGCATATACTGTGAACGTAACTATTCCAAGGAAGTATATGATTTGTTTATTCACAATATCCATGAGTATCGCTCCTTTTGAAGGGAATAAAGTGCTGGCCCTGATTCATGATATCAGTGATCGGATTTGTCGCTCGAGGGAATTGATTGAGACGAAACGGTGGCAGAAGACGCCGATAAGCTAAAGTCTGTTTTTCTAGCAAATATGAGTCACGAGATTCTTTATCCGTGAAAAAACCGACTTGATATTAATGGATATTCGTATGCCTGTAATGGACGGCATTCAGGCTATGGAAAAGATTTGTACTATGTCTTTTGCGGTACCCATTATCGCTGTAATGGCTTATGCATTTTATACAGAGTAGCAGGCTATTCAGGCAGGATGCAACGCTGTCATATCGAAACCTTATTCCATGGAAAAACTGAGAGAAACGATAGAATCCTATATTGGTTGATTAATTTTCTGAAAGGGAATCAACATTCCGGAAATTGTAGTGTTATTAAGATAATAATAACACTCTAATTTTGTTGGAATATGAAGGAAGTAAAGAAGGTTGTACTCATCGGAGCGAGTGGTTTTGTTGGCTCAGCTCTTTTGAATGAGACTTTGAACCGTGGCTTTGAAGTGACAGCCGTGGTTCGGCACCCTGAAAAGATAAAGATAGAAAATGAGAATCTGAAAGTGACGAAGGCGGATGTGTCTTCTCTTGAAGAAGTATACGAAGTTTGTAAAGGGGCGGATGCCGTTATCAGTGCGTTTAATCCGGGATGGAATAATCCCGATATATATGTTGAGACAATTAAAGTCTATCTGACTATTATTGACGGAGTGAAGAAAGCAGGAGCAAATACGCCGATACCGATGCCGCCAAAAGAGGCATGCGTAATGCCACCGC
>OHAH01000323.1_pt1 | contig 39489 bp, 35 predicted proteins | sample 1577071 | NCBI WGS metagenome assembly OHAH01 (sample SAMEA3541520, study PRJEB24748) | human gut metagenome | biome: human gut; feature: human-associated habitat; material: faeces | place: China | collected 2012 | reverse complement strand
GTCGCCCTGGAAGCATACATATTCTTTCTTGTTTAACGCCTCGGTACCCCGAACTTTCTGGTGTTTTATAATGGAACAGACCGGAATGTTCCGGATCGGACAGAATTGCGTCTGTCGGATGCTTTTGAGAATCCGACGCAGGACCCGGCACTGGAACTGAAAGTTACGATGTTAAACATTAATGCCGGACATAACGAAGAGTTAATGAAAAACTGCCATGTTTTGTGGGAGTATGCCCAGTATGTGGCAAGAGTCAGAAAGTACGCAGCAGAACTGCCGCTGAATGAAGCGGTGGAACTTGCGATAACCGAATGCATTCGCGAGGGAATCCTTGCGGAATTTTTACAGCACAATCGGGCGGAGGTATACAAGGTGAGTATATTTGAGTATGACAAGGAAAAAGAAGAAAAGAAGCTTCGTAAGGCTGAACGGGAGTGTGGCAGGGAAGAAGGTTTACAAGAAGGTCTGAAGGAAGGGCTGCAACAGGGACGCTTAGAAGAGAGAAAATCACTGTTGGCATTGATTGCGAAAATGAGTGCCGGAGGCGATGCGGACAAGATTACAATGCTGAATGATCCGGAAGTAATGGAAGCAATGCAGAAGAAGTATGGAATAAAATAGCAGGAGACCTAAATGAATATTCAGATTTTCGGCACCAAAAAGTGCAACGATACCAGGAAAGCCGAGCGTTATCCTGATTGAGACTTACCGTGGTACCAAATCCAAACCCAAAATCACGTTCTCAGCTTATTGGGGAGTGGATCAGATAGCCAAGAAACTGGATGTCTGCAATGCCGAAGAATTTATCCACATGGCAAAGATGGCCCGTACAAACGCCGGTCAAAACCCCAAAAACTGGCCTGCTTACATTGCGGCTTATGAGCAAGACCCCACACAGTTTGGCGATACCGATTGGCAGGACGAATACTATCGCAACGGCTTCACACAGAAATACAATGTGGGGTACACTAGTGGCAGTGAGAATGCCAACGTAGCTTTGTCCGTATTCTATTCAAAAAACGAAGCCATCGTGACCGGCACGGGTGACGAGAAGTATGGCTTCCGCTTAAACTCAGACATGAAACGCGGCAAGTTCAAAGTGGGCGAATCAGTAAACTACAGCCGTTGGGAATCGGAAATGGAAGCCAACTCAGGTTTTCCCGGCATATACCAAGTGACCAACATGGAACCTATCGCACGTCTGTATGACGAGAATTGTGACGGCGGATACGGTGGTGCCATCCCCGGCATGAACATGAGCGATGCTGCCAACATGGTAGGTTATAATAACCTGATTGAGAACACCCGCGCCACAGATTACATCAAAGGATCGGGCTATCTGCAATATGAGCCCATCAAGGGACTGGTAATCAAGGCACAAGCAAGCCGTAGCCTCCTTTTCCGCGAAACCCGCGTATTCAAACCTACTTACGAACTGGGTGCCATGAAGTGGAACGAAAGCGCCTCACTATCACAGACCCGCACCAGAAGCGTCAACGACCTGCTGGAACTGACTGCCAACTACAACTTCACCATCAAAGACAGTCACGACTTCGCCTTCCTGCTGGGAGCTTCACAAGAAGAAAGCACTTACGACCTATTGGGTGCATCGGGTTCCGAATTCGAGAACAACGACATGGGCATTCTGGGCCAGGCACGCAAAGACTATGGTGTGCAAGGTGAAAAGACCCGTAGCGGCTTGCGTTCCGTATTTGGCCGTGTGAACTATAGTTGGAAAATGCGCTACATGTTAATGGCCTCGTTCCGCTATGACGGTTCTTCACGTTTTGCCGACGGTAACCAGTGGGGGTTCTTCCCCTCTGTATCAGTAGGCTGGAACATTGCCAACGAACCTTTCTGGGAAGATATGAAAGAAACAGTCAGCTCCTTCAAATTGCGTATGAGCTACGGCGCCCTCGGTAACCAATCGGTACCTCTCTATCTCTACATTCCCAAATTGGACTCCAACGCCGACAACATCAACTACCCCTTCGACGGCAAAGTCGTAAACCAGGGATATGCAGTACGTAGCCTCCCCTCAAGGAACATCAAGTGGGAAACTACCTTCTACAAAAACATCGGTGTGGACATGAGCCTATGGAACAACAAACTGGAATTCTCGATTGAAGGTTACATCAAGGACACCAAGGACATGCTTTCCGAAAAGAACATCAGTCTGTCTACCGGTTACGGTGCACTGACGGTGAACGACGGTGAACTGCGCACCACCGGTATGGAAATGCAACTGATTTACCACGGTAATGCAGGTAAGGACTTCAAGTATGACCTTGACTTCAACCTGAGCCACTTCAAGAGTAAACTGAAATCAATGGCAGACCCCAACTATATGTACGAATATGGTGCTTCACGTACCTACGTGGGTGGTTACTTCGGTGAATTCTGGGCTTACGAAACCGCAGGCATCATCCAAAATGAAGCAGAAGCCAAACTTTGGAAAGAATCACACGGACGCAAGGACAGCAAAGGCAACTGGATTCCCATGCAGCCCAACGCAGAACCCGGTGACCTCCGCTTCGTAGACCAAAACGGTGACGGCATGCTGGACAGCGATGACAAGAAGCTTCTGGGCAACGGTTGCCCCAAGGCCTCTATCGGCTTCAACGTAACACTGAATTACAAAAACTTCGATTTGGTAGCCAACTTCTACGGTGACCTCGGTGTAGACCGTTACAACTATACCAAATATCAATTGGAACGTATGGATACCAAGTTCAACTATGGCAGAAACGCACTGAAAGCATGGACTCCGGAGAACCCCAACACCAACATTCCACGTGCCGTATACGGCGACCCGAACAAGAATGCTCGCACTTCCGACCGTTTCATCGAACGAGGCGACTTCTTCCGCCTGAACAACTTGCAACTGGGCTACAACCTGCCTGCTACAGTTTGTGGTAAGTTGGGCATCAGCAACCTCCGTTTCTATGTAGGTGGTACACGCATCTTTACCATCACCGGTTACAGTGGCTATGACCCCTCTACCAACGGTGGTATTGACCGCATGGGTTACGACTATGCTTCATCACCTCTATGCCGCACTTTCATGGCCGGTATTAAATTCGGATTTTAATTGAACCAAAACTTTAAAAAAGATGATTATGAAATTAAAGAATATATTATTGTGCGCCTCAGTCTTAGGAGGCCTGGCACTCTCTTCATGTACCGGAAATTTCCTGGATGAAGACAGAAACCCCAACTCACTGGACCCCGAAAACTTCTGGAAGAGCGAATCCGACATCCTCAAAGGACTTACCGCAGCCTACGCTGGACTACAGCCTACCATCGAATGGGCGCAACCTTTCGAACGCTACATTGTGATAGACAACTACCGCAGCGACGAGCTGGACTACCGCCCCGACGTGACCGCCTGGATGGAACTGGCCATGTACAACAACGAATCGACCAACTACGTGCCCAACGATGAATGGACCAACCTCTATACCAGTATCAACTATTGCAACCAGTGTCTGGACAACATTCCCAATGTGCCCGACAACGATGACGAAGGCATCAAGCAGACCAAAGCGACCAGTATTGCCGAGGCACGTTTTCTGAGAGCCTTCTACTACTACCGTCTCTTCATCAACTTCGGTGAAAGACTACCAATGTTCGAGCACGAACTCGAAGGTACCGAAGAGGAATTCTATCCTCCTCAGGTAGAAGCCGGCAGACTGAAGACTTTCATCGAGACAGAACTGAGTGAATGTCAAGCCAACCTTCCCGAAAAATGGAATACAAACATGGCCGGACGCGTCACTAAATATACTGCCGCAGCACTCTTAGGCAAATACTATATGTTCATCGGCGAAAAGGCCAAAGCCAAAACAGAATTCTGGAAAGTCATTGACAGTCACAGATATGAACTGATGGAGAACTATGGCGACAACTTCAACGGACTACACGAGAACAATAAGGAATCCATCCTTGAAGTACAGTTCACCGGAAGTCTGGAAGGCGGGCACTACGAATACAATCTCTTTACCTTGCACTTGGGTCCCGACAGTGGCTGTGGCGCATACGAGGAAGCATATCCGTCCAAATGGTTATTCAATACACTGAAGAAAGACCTCACCGAAGATGGGGAATACAGCGACCGATTGTATGAGACTATCATTTTCGACGATCCCAAATCCCGTCCGTTCTATTACGAAGACGGCAAAGGATTCAGTGATTACCACCAAGAAGACAATATCTACTGGCGCAAATATGTGACTTACGACAAGTCATTGGGTGATTACTGGGATTATTCCGGTTTCAACATCCCCCTCATCCGCTATGCGGACATCCTGTTGCTCTATGCCGAGTGTCTGAACGATGAAGGAAACTCTAAAGAAGCCATCAAATACATCAACAAAGTACGTGACCGTGTACACGTAACGCCACTGTCCGACACCCTAAGTAAAGAACAAGTGCTGAAGCACCTGCAGGATGTGGAACGTCCTTGCGAACTGGCCCTCGAAGGCTCACGCTGGTATGATCTCATCCGTTGGGGCATTGTAGAAGACGCACTTAAGAGTCATGAAAAGCCTTTCGCAAGCAATTTCATATCGACCAAGCATATCAGACTCGCTATCCCTCACAAAGAATTCCTGATGAATCCTGATTGGGTGCAAAACGAAGGTTACACAAAATAACCGATAACCCTACAACTCAGTCTCTATCGGAAGCGAAATGCCGGAAACGGGATCCCATCCGATAGAGATTGCTTTTAATAGAACTCTCTGTTTCAAGACTTCATTTCATCATATACTTAATTTACCATGCGGACCACCACGTCATCGAAGATCAGCTTACGGCCCTCGCCGCCGCAGGCCACCTTGATGCCACTTCCTTGTCGGCAAGGGCAATCATTTCAGCCCACTTCTTCAGAACCGCTTTTATCCAAGCAAGCGGACTTCTGTAATCTTATCAACATAAAGAACACTCCCGCCGGAGCCGTAGACTGGGATGCCTACGTCTTTGCCGACAAAGGTGCTTGGATGGCATACTCACTGCCCGACAACGAAAACCGTCGCCATGCCGGTGCTTTCATGGGACCTATGGTCATGACCGGACGCGGATGGATAGCTGCCGGACTCGCCGAACCTACGCTGTGGGTGAACGGCGAACAGTATAGGATGGTGTACAATGTACAGACCACCCGATACCTCCCCGGCAAACTGATACAGGAATACAACGATGAGAACTTAAACTTCACTACCGAATTGTGCTACCTCACCTCACGTTCCGTAGCCATACGTTCAATCGTGAAGAATATGAGCCAAAAACCGGTAAAGGTCAGCTTCGACTGGAACGGAGGCGTATACGAGCCTACCTCTGTCGTAAGCAGCATAGATAAAGGTCTCTCTTTCATCCGCCCCAAAGATTCCACGAACACGGTAATCCGATTCCTCACAGCAGACAAGATTCAGGCTGTGGGGAGCGATAGCCTGCACGTCACAGAAAAAAGTGAAATGACCCTGGAACCCGGCAAGACTTATCAGTCGGAGATGACTCAAACCCTAACGCTGCGCGGTGAAGACACAGCCAAAGAACTGGCTGCCATAGCAACGCTGAATATAGACAATTGCTTTGAACTAAACGAACAGCAATGGAACGCACAAATCGCTTCGTTGCTGAGCGGAAACAGCAAGTACCTCAAGGACAACAAATACCGCAAGGTACTCGTAAAAGCAATGATGACCCTGAACAGCAACTACCGCACCCCTGCCGGTGACATCCTGCATGGCGGCAGCAACCCGTCGTACAACGGATTCATCAACGGCATCTGGTCGTGGGACTCCTGGAAGATTGCTTCGGGCAACGTACATTTCAACGAGGAGATAGCCAAAAGCGAAATGATTACCCTCTTCGACTATCAAGCCGACAACGGCATGGTACCCGACTTCATCAGCTACAACAAGAAATACAATAACTGGCGCGATGCCAAACCGCCCGTAGCCGCCTGGGGAGCCATGAACGTGTATAAAGCTACCGGCGACAAGAAATTCCTCGAAACAATGTTCGACAAGCTCTATAAGTTCCATCAGTGGTGGTATGCCGAGCGCGACCACAATCACAACGGCATCTGCGAATACGGTTCCACCGACGGCACTCTCATTGCTGCCTGTTGGGAAAGCGGCATGGACAACGGCGTACGCTTTGACGATGCCGTGATGCAGAAAAACAGCGAGAAGGCATGGTCCATGAACCAGGAGAACATCTGCCTGAACTCGTTCCTCTACGTAGACAAGACCATCCTCGCCGAAATGGCAACCCTCCTGAACAAGCCCGAACTGGCGGCACAGCTTAATGCCGAAGCCAAAGTCATCAAGGAGTTCGTACAGACAAAGATGTGGGACAAGGAAACCGGATTCTTCTACGACACCCGTATCGATACCGGCGAGCACATCAAAGTGATGGGTGCCGAATGCTGGCTGCCACTCTGGGCAGGCATCGCCACTCCCGAACAGGCCAAACAGGTGATGCAGAAGATGATGGACCCGCAGAAGTTCAACTCCACCCTTCCATTGGGTACCTTGGACATCAGCCATCCTCGCCTGCGTCCCGTGCGCGGCTACTGGCGCGGCCCGGTCTGGGTAGACCAAGTGTACTTCGGTATCACCGGCCTGCGCAACTATGGTTTCGACCGGGAAGCCGACATACTGACTGAGAAGTTCATCAACAACGCCCAAGGACTCACCACCGACGGCCCTATCCACGAGAACTACAACCCGCTGACCGGCGAAGCGCTCAATTCGCCTAACTTCGGCTGGAGTTCGGCATGTATCATCAAGATGCTGCTCGATGAGTAACTCTCACGCAAAACAACTCTCAAAAGTCTGAAAAGACAAACGATTATACATCATTAAAAGCATACGAATATGAATAAGATACATTCAATCTGCACCCTCGCACTGATGCTACCGTTATGCGCATTTGCACAGTACGACGGTACACCCATGAACAAGACGGGCGACACCAAGAAAGCGGAAACCGCCGTAAGAACCGACAAATATCCTCACTCGGACAACGATTGGGAAAACTTTGATGTGTTGCACATCAACCGTCTGCCTTCTGCCGCCACCTTCATGGCCTACACCACCAAAGAGAAAGCAGTGAAGAACGACAAGAGTCAATCGGAATATTTTCAGTCGTTGAACGGTACCTGGAAGTTTCAGTTTGTTCCCCGTTCGGACCAGCGCCCGATGGACTTCTTTGAAAAAGGCCACGATGTAAGCGGATGGGGCAACATCAAAGTGCCCGCCAACTGGGAAATGGAAGGCTATGGCCATCCTTTCTATATAGGTGCCGGCTACGGCATCAAGCGCAACCCGCCACTGATTGCCGTGGAAAACAGTCCCGTAGGTTCCTACAAACGCACATTCAACGTCCCTGCCAACTGGAAAGGCAAGCAAATCGTCCTCCACTTCGGAGGCGTGGCCTCAGCTTTCTATGTGTGGGTCAACGGTGAAAAGGTGGGTTACTCGCAAGATTCCAAGACCCCCAGTGAGTTCGATATCACCCCCTATGCAGTAACCGGACAGAACGAGATTGCCGTGCAGGTATTCAAGTTCAGCGACGGCTACTACTTAGAAGATCAGGATTACTGGCGCTTTGCCGGTATACAACGTGATGTGTACCTTTATGCCCGTCCCAACATCCACGTGCGCGACTTTGAAGTAGTGACCGACCTCGACAACGAGTACAAGGACGCCGACTTCCACCTCTATGTGGAACTGGACAATGCCCAAAACTCCCAACGTACTCAAACGCCCAAGGTAAAAGGTACCGAAGTGGAAGTGAGTCTGACGGACAAAGAGGGAAAAGTCATCTACACCGAACGCCAACGCGCCAAAGACAACAAGCTGCACTTCCTGAAACACATCGAAGCGCCCCTGCTGTGGAGTGCTGAAAAGCCCAACCTATACCAGATGATGATTACACTGCGTGCCAACGGCCAGACACAGTACATCTGCCGCAACATCGGATTCCGCAAATCGGAAATCAAACATGCACAGTTACTCGTCAACGGGCAACCCGTCTACATCAAGGGCGTAAACCGCCACGAACACGACCCTTACCACGGCCATGTAGTGGACGAAGCCTCCATGATACGCGACCTGGAACTGATGAAACAAAACAACATCAACAGCGTGCGCACCTCCCACTACCCCAACGACCCGCGCTGGTATGAACTGTGCGACATCTACGGCATGTATGTAGTGGACGAGGCCAACATCGAAAGCCACGGCATGGGCTACAAACCCGACCAATGCCTCGCCAACCAACCCGAATGGCAGAAGGCTTTCATCGACCGTACAGAACGTATGTTTGAACGCGACAAGAACCACCCCTGCGTCATCATCTGGTCATTGGGCAACGAAACCGGCTCAGGCTGTAACTTCCAAGCCACCTATGCTTGGATTCATGCCCACGACCGTTCCCAACGCCCCGTACACTCCGAGGACTCTGGCAAAAACCGTCCTTTCACCGACATCTTCTGCCCCATGTACAAGAAGATAGACGTGTTGATAAACCATGCTCTCTATCTGCCCACCATGCCCCTCATCCTCTGCGAATACGCTCATGCTATGGGTAATAGTGTGGGCAATCTGCAAGACTACTGGGACATCATCGAGAAGTACCCTTCTCTACAAGGCGGTCACATCTGGGACTGGGTGGACCAGGGTCTTTACAACAAGACCGACGACGGTAAGTTCTACTGGGCCTACGGCGGCGACCTTGCCCCCGAAGGCACTCCAAGCTCGGCCAACTTCTGCATGAACGGCCTGATTGCCGCAGACCGCACATTGAAGCCCCACATACATGAAGTGAAACGGGTATACCAGAATATGGCTTTCAGATTGCTCGATTATCACGAAGGATTGGTAGAGCTTAGAAACAAGTTCTTCTTCACCAACCTGAATGACTTTGACTTCACTTGGCGCTTGGAAGGCAACGGCGAAGTATTGGCACAAGGACGCATAGATAATGTAGATTTGCCCGCCCAACAGACAGGCGTATTCCGGACACAGTTCCCCACCATCCATTCCTCCGAAGGAGTAGAATATTACCTGAATTTCTATGCCAGCCAGAAGCGCGACGAGGGTCTGCTGAAGGCCGGTACACAATTGGCTGCCGAACAAGTGAAGCTTCCCTTCTATAAGGCTGTTACCCCCAAAGCTGCCTCAGGCAACGTGACGGCAAGCGACAGCGAAGCCCTGCTTGTCCTCACTGCCGGAAATGTCAGTGTAGGATTCGACAAAGCCACCGGAGCACTCTGCTCGTTCAAGGAAGGCAAGGAAGAGATGATTAAGGAAGCACTGCGTCCCAACTTCTGGCGTCCGGTGACGGACAATGACATGGGCAACGACATGAACAAGACCCTGCGCCCGTGGCGTGAAGCCGGACGTGGCGCCAAACTCACCTCATTGGAGAAAACAGCGCTCGACAAAGATGGCTATGAAGTAGTGTCACACTACCGTCTGCCCGAAGAAGTTGCCGGTTCGGAATTCATTGTCCGCTACCGCTTCTCACCGAGAGGCAGCCTCGATGTGAACTGTACTTTCATTCCTGCCAACGACACTTTACCTTTGATGCCCCGCATGGGTGTGAGCATCACCCTGAACAAGCAATACGACCAAATGGCATGGCTAGGTCGAGGTCCGCACGAGAACTATTGCGACCGCAACGGTTCTTCCTTCGTGGGCCTGTACAAAGGTAGCGTAGCCGAACAGTACTTCGCCTACGACCGTCCACAAGAAAACGGCAACAAGACCGATGTACGTTGGATGAGCCTCACCGATCTGAAAGGCAATGGCCTGATGGTTATCGGTGCACCCACAATCAGCGGCAGTGCCTACCTCTTCCCGACAGAAGATTTGGATGAACCCGGCACACGCAAGTCACAACGCCATATCTCAGACATCCAACCCAAAGATATGGTGACTTGGAACATAGACTTCAAGCAGATGGGTGTGGGTGGAGATACCAGTTGGGGAGCCTACCCGCATCAACCATACCTGATTCCTGCCCGTAAGATGGAATTCTCATTCCGCTTATGCCCTGCACAAGAAAAAGGAGTGAAAGAGAACCAAAGATATTTGGAAATGAAGTAATTTTGCAATTGTCAAACCTCAGAAGCGCCTCCCCCTCTTTGAACAGGAGGTGCTTTTGAGGGTAAGACAGCTTTCCATCTATTCACAAAACCATACAGACAATGTTTACAATCATCGGACTAATGCTCACAGGAATGCTGCTGGGCTACCTCTTACGGAAACGGGACTTAAAGAAGATTCATCCAATCATCACCCTGCTTATCTGGCTGCTACTGTTTATCCTCGGTATTGAGGTAGGAAGTAACGAAGAGATTATCAGAGGACTCCATACCATCGGATATGAAGCCGTTGTCCTCACCTTGGGAGGGACCTTGGGAAGTGTTATCGCTGCTTGGGCACTCTGGAGAGCTTTGTATAAAAGGAAAGGAGGCAGGGCATGAAAGGAAGTCTTATCATTGTGGGCTTTTTTGTATTGGGTACGATTTGTGGTGTGTGCCATCTGCTGCCTTTTGATATTGCAGAAACCAATATCAGCTACTACGCGCTTTGCGCGCTGATGTTCAGTGTAGGGTTGAGCGTAGGCAACGACCCGCAGACCCTGAAGAACTTCCGTTCACTCAATCCGCGGCTGGTATTCCTGCCCATCATGACGATACTGGGAACACTGGCAGGTTCGGCAGCCGTCAGTCTGATTCTGACACACCGTTCTATAACGGACTGTCTGGCCGTAGGCTCGGGATTCGGCTATTACTCGCTCTCCAGTATCTTCATTACCGAATACAAGGGAGCCGAGCTGGGCACCATCGCCCTGCTTGCCAATATCAGCCGGGAGATTCTGACACTGCTGGCCGCCCCGTTGCTGGTACGATGGTTCGGAAACCTTGCCCCCATCTCTGCCGGAGGAGCCACGACGATGGACACCACACTACCCATCATCACACGGACAGCCGGACAGCAGTTTGTAGTGGTTTCCATCTTCCACGGGTTTGTGGTCGATTTCAGCGTTCCGTTCCTGGTGACATTGTTCTGCTCGATATAGGGCTTTTACCCTCTTTTGACAGACACCGGTCTCTGACAAGAGCCATTTTTATATCACTAAATCCTATTAATAATGAAAACCAAACTTTATACCTTTCTCCTTTCTTCGCTGCTTTGCACCGGTGCCCTGGCCGACAACGAGCCGTGGCAGAACCCGCAAGTCAACGAAATGAACAGAGAACCGATGCACGCCCACTTCACCCCGTTTACGAATGAAGCCAACGCATTGAAACAACGTGCCTTGCCCGCCGACGTACGGTTTGACGTTAATCCTGCAACGGAACGCCGTATCACTCTGGATGGCACCTGGAAATTTCTTTTTTCAAAGAACAATGACCTCTGCCCCAAAGACTTTCACAAGCCCGGATTCAGTACCCGCAAGTGGGGTAAAATTGAAGTTCCGGGAAGCTGGGAACTGCAAGGCTTCGATGCACCTATCTATACAGATACCCGTTATCCGTTCCCGCCCAATCCGCCCTACGTGCCTACCGACTACAATCCCGTAGGTGCTTATATCCGCGAGTTCACCATCCCGGCAGGTTGGGAAGGCATGGACGTTTTCCTCGATTTCGAAGGAGTGGAGTCTGCCTACTATGTATGGGTAAACGGCGAATTGGCGGGTTATGCCGAGGACAGCCGCCTGCCGTCGCACTTCAACATCACCAAGCTGCTGAAGAAGGGCAACAACAGACTGGCTGTAAAAGTATTCCGTTATAGCGACGGTTCCTACTTGGAAGGCCAGGACTACTGGAAATACAGCGGCATCGAACGGAGTGTTTATCTCTACGCCCGCCCCCAGAGCCGCGTCAAGGACTTCCGGATGACAGCGGAACTGATAAACAACTACAAGGATGGCGAACTAAAGCTGGACGTATTCCTCCATCGGCCTAAAGCCGGAGAAACGGTGGAAGTCAAGGTAATGGACAAGGACAAGGTTATCTATGACCGGAAAAAGTCCATAACCTCTGCCACAGACACTTTGTTTACCCAGCAGCAAGTGTTCCCGAATGCACGAGCCTGGAATGCCGAAACACCGAACACCTACACGCTGGTAGTCAGCACCTTTGATGCACAAGGGAAACCGCAGGAATCCTTTACGCACCTTTTTGGCTTCCGTACCGTGGAAATGATGAACGGCATGCAGATGATTAACGGCCAGGCCGTCCTCTTCAAGGGGGTGAACCGTCACGAGCACGACCCGCACAAGGGACGTACCATCACCGTGGGGTCCATGATACACGACATCCAGCTGATGAAGCAGTTCAACCTGAACGGTGTACGCAACTGCCACTACCCGAACAACTATGCGTGGTACGAGCTTTGCACAGAATTCGGACTTTATATGGTAGACGAAGCCAACATCGAGAGCCATGGCATGATGTTCCACAAGGATGAGACCCTTGCCAACTATCCCGACTGGGCTTTTCCGGCAAGGAATAGCGAAATCGTTCCGATTCCGCAGTACAGATCCCAGACGGACTCCTTTCCGGTAAGTCCTGCATACTCCAACGCAATGCTGTAAAGCTTCTCGGTCTGTTCCGGGTTCACCTGATAAAAAGACTGTGGTGAAATATGATAGGAGATTGCTTTTCCAGTCCGCTCAAAATTCATGCAGTCTCTTAAATGAATGTAATCCGTAATGTAAGACTGTCCCCAGATAGTCTCGGTCTGCTCGCCGAGGATCACATTCGTATTCTTCTGATTAATATTAATGGAAATACTTGTCATGCCGGGAATTGCCTGCAACTTCTCCACAAGCACATTCTGTGCCGGAAGTTTCCTGCCGTTAATGACAAGACATACCATGACTTCTTTTGTCGTAAAACCATAGCGGATCAGCGCGTGGCGCACAAGCCCTCTTCCGGTTGTCTCATCGTAGGGTTCTATGTGGCATTCACGCATATAGGATAGGATCGCTTCTAAAATCTCACGGTTCTCTGCCACGCCAAGCATGCAGTCTTTTACCGGAATAATGCTGTGCGTGCGCGAGGCGTAAAACCCTGCAATGATATTTCCATCTTTATCTTTTCCGATTGGAAACTGTGCCTTATTGCGGTAACGGTAAGGATTCTCCATGCCAACGATTGGCTCCGTCACAGAATCCACAAAGTCTGCATGAAATCCGCCGAGGCGTACCAGATTATTTTTTACCTTGTTCTCCTTAAACTCCAGCTGTTTTGCATAGTCCATCGCCTGAATCTGGCAGCCGCCGCAGCGTCTGTGCAGTTCACATTTTGGCTCCGTGCGAAACTCAGACGACTTTAGGATCTGCTCCACTCTCGCATAGCCATAATTCTTTTTCAGCTTGGTAATACGCGCCTCGATCTCATCCCCGATCACGGCATCCTTGACGAAAAAAGTCATGCCATCTATCTTTCCAATGCCCTCTCCGTCAATTCCCATATCCTCAATCTTCAATGTAATAATATCGTTTTTATTCATTCTTCTTTCCTATTTCAGACTGGATCTCCGGATATTGCTGTCGAGCAGACGGTTGAATCCCTGCCACTCCACATTATTCTCCGGTACATTTGTAAAAATTTCACGAATCGTCTCCATCTTCGCATCCACATTATCAGCAAAACTGAGTGCCAGCGCTTCTGCAAGTGCCGGCTTCTTCGGCGAACCATATTCCAGCTCTCCGTGATGTGCGAGAATACAATGTTTTAATTCGTTTGCCATGCGGACCGGGAAACCTTCGATTGTGCGGATACGCTCTCCGACCATCTCTGCCCCGATCATAATATGACCTAACAGCTGTCCTTCGTCTGTGTAATCATTTTCCGGGAAAACAGATAATTCTTCCAATTTTCCGATGTCATGGAAAATCGCCGCAGTCACAATCAGATCGCGGTTTAACATAGGATAATAAGCTGCAAAATAATCACAGTGCTTTGTCACACTGAGCGTATGCTCTAACAATCCACCCACAAAACCATGATGAACGGTTTTCGCTGCGGAGTGGAATTTGAAACGTTTCTCAAACTCTTTGTCCTCTAAGAAAAAACTGCTTAACAGTTTTTTATAATATGGATTGTTCACCGAACGGATAATACCGCACAGTTCCTCATACATTTCATCAATATTTTTCTCGCTGACCGGAAGATAATCCTTCGGATCATACTCCCCTTCCTGCACTTTTCTGACACGCTTGATGGAGAGCTGTAAATTCCCCTGAAAACTTGTGATATCTCCCATAACAGCAACGTAATCCAACGAATCAAAATCATCGATTCCAACAGAACCCGGATCCCAGATTTTTGCATCCAGGATTCCTGTTTTATCCTGTAAAATAACGTTTTCGTAAGGTTTGCCTGCCTTCGTCAGCGCAGACTGTTTTGTCTTGCACAGGTAAATCTCATTGATCCTCTCGCCTTCGCGGAGACTTTCAATATATTTCATAACAATTATTACCTCCAAATTATGTATTTGTATTACTGTAAAACACTGACCGTTACAGGGCATTTAATCTCCGTATAACCATCATTTCCCTGTCTCTGAATCGTGACCTCCGCCACATCGCCCGGTGTGAGGGAAAGCAATTTTGTCTGATATCCATCAACCGAGATCACCGCTTCCCCGTCAATCTCTGTAATGACATCACCGCTCTGTAGTCCTGCTGCCATCGCCGGCGAATCCATTTTTACTTCCTTAATATAAACGCCCTTTGGAATATCATTCTCTTTTGCGATTGTATTGGTAACTGTAGTGATTTCCAGACCGATGTATGGAATATCTTTATTATTGGACAACATCTCGATCACCGGTTTCAATTCTGAAATAGAGATTGCTGTCAGCGTATTCTGATCGCCCTCACTGCTGTATCCCTGTGTGACAAGACCGATCACTTCGCCGTTTAAATTGATAAGTGCCCCACTTCCGTTTTTGCTTCCCACGATATCCGTTGTGAAAATATCATAATTCGCATCAATTGTGGAAATGGAATAAGCAGAGGAAGTGATATTTCCTGTCAAAATGGAATAATTCGTTCCAAGCGGACTTCCAACCGCAAGCGCAAGCGTTCCCTGTGTGATGGCAAGCGAGTTGCCAAGCACTGCGACTGAGATCAGATTCATGGTATCATTGTCGATCTCATCCACCGGAACACTGAGTACAGTAATTCCTGTATTTCCATCGTATTTCTTGATGGAAGCCTCTACTGATGTGTCATTGACAAAGGTCACATAGACAGAAGACGCTCCTGCGATCACTTTTCTCTCAGTCAGGATCAACAGCTCCTGACCACTGTTTGCAATAATAATACCGGAACCCTGTCCCTTGCTCTCATAGGCATTGTTGAACCAGTCTGTATTGCTCTTTACCCCTGTCACTGCCACGATAAACTTGTTTGCCTGCTTCCCGATCGCATACATCTCATTCTGCAATGTCTGGAAATCATCCAGTGTAAGCTGTTCGTACACGATCTGTGGCTCAGAATCCGGTTCGTTTGTTTCTGTCTCCGTATCCGGCTCTTCCGTTTCCGTCTCCTGTTCCGGTTCATCTTTTGGGATCGTGATGGTCGGATCTTCCTTCGGATGAAGCATACCATCTATTTTCGGCTGGCACAGCACGAACGTAACGCTCGCCACAATTCCAAATAAAACTGCCAGAAGTACGACAAAGCATACGTGATATACCAGTTTCTTTTTATTCACTGGTTTTTCCTTTATTTTTTCACTGATAAATTCATATTTATCCTGTTTGTTTTCCTGCATGATATTCCTTTCCAGGCAGTGACATTCCTGCCGCACCTTCAAATGCAATCAAGCTTGTATCTGTTTTACTTTTTGATCCATACATGAAAAATCATACCAATCTATATTATAAATTGAAACACATACGCTTGCAATACTTTCTTTTTTTGCGCAATTCCTGCCAAACTCTTCTTTTCATCAGCTTCACTTTGGTCTATAATAAAAACTGATCAGCTAAAACGATGATGGAGTACTTTTGTTTTATGAATGAAAAAGTTTTAAAAACCTTAGAATATAATAAAATTTTAAATCAGCTGTCTGAATACGCATGCAGTCCGGAAGCAAAAAAACGCTGTCTTGCACTGCGTCCCATCACAGACAAAGCCCAGATTGAGCAGCTTCAGCTCCAGACGAAGGATGCATTAAGCCGTCTGTTCCGTTGTGGAAACCTCTCATTTTCCGGCGTGCACAGTGTCAATGACTCGCTGAAACGTTTAGAGATCGGTGCCTCCTTAAGTGCCGCAGAACTGCTTTCGATCTGTTCTCTCTTAGAGGCTGCCAAGCGTGTAAAAGCATTTTCCCGCTCAGAAAAAGAGGAAGTCCCGGACGATTCACTGACCGGATTTTTCACCGAAATCGAACCGCTGACACCGCTCTATGACGAGATCAAGCGCTGCATTCTCGCAGAGGACGAGATTGCCGACGACGCAAGCAGCACACTGCGTTCCATCCGCCGTTCCATGCGCGGCATGAACGACAGGATTCGCGCCCAGATGAACAACATGATCAACAACAGCACAACCAGAAGCTATTTGCAGGACGCTGTGATCACCATGCGCGACGGACGCTACTGTCTGCCAGTCAAAGCCGAGGCAAAATCCCAGATTCCCGGCATGGTACATGACCAGTCCTCATCCGGTTCCACCCTTTTCATTGAACCGATGGCGGTCGTGAATCTGAATAACGAATACAAAGAACTTCTGTTAAAAGAAAAAGACGAAATCGAAAAAATCTTAGAAAACCTGAGCAGGCTGACTGCTAATTTTTCTGAACAGATTGCTACGGATTATACGATTCTGGCAGAACTTGATTTTATTTTTGCAAAAGCTGCCTATGCACAGACCTACAATGGTGTTGCACCGACGTTTAATAATGAGGGATATCTTCATATTAAGAAAGGACGCCACCCACTGCTCGATAAGAAAAAAGTGGTTCCAATCGATGTCATGCTCGGCAAAGATTTCAAGCTTTTGATCGTAACCGGTCCAAACACCGGTGGTAAAACAGTTTCTTTAAAGACTGTCGGACTGCTTACTTTAATGGGACAGTCCGGTCTTCATATTCCGGCTTCTGAGCGGTCGGAGCTTGGTATATTTGAGGAAGTATTTGCAGATATCGGCGATGAGCAGAGTATCGAACAGAGTTTAAGTACTTTTTCATCCCACATGACCAATATCATCCGCATTTTGAAAAAGGTCAATGACCGTTCGCTCGTTCTCTTTGACGAGCTTTGTGCCGGAACCGACCCGACGGAAGGTGCTGCACTTGCAATCTCCATTTTATCCAGACTGCACCTGTACGGTGCCCGTACCATGGCAACCACTCACTACAGTGAATTGAAAGTGTTTGCACTTTCAACCCCGGATGTGGAAAATGCCTGCTGCGAATTTAACGTTGAGACTTTAAGCCCGACTTACCGGCTTTTAATCGGTATTCCGGGAAAAAGTAATGCCTTTGCGATCTCGGAAAAACTTGGTCTTGGCAAAGACCTCATCGAAGACGCTAAAACCCGCATCAGTGAAAATGATGAAAACTTCGAAGATCTTCTTGCCGATCTCGAAAAAAGCCGTGTGACCATCGAAAAAGAACAGGCTGAGATCAACCGCTACAAACAGGAAATCCAGTCTTTGAAAGAACGTCTGGAGCAAAAGCAGGAAAAACTGGATGCAAGCCGCGACAAGATACTGCGCGATGCAAACGAGGAAGCGTTCCGCATCTTAAAAGAAGCCAAAGACGTGGCAGATGAGACCATCCGCAACTTTAACAAATACGGCAAAGCAAATGCTCCAATGAGCGAGATGGAAAAAGAGCGTACCAGACTTCGTGACAAGATGAATGCGAGCCAGAAAAAGCTTGCCGACCAGAAGAAAAATGCTGTTCCAAACCACAAAGTCCCGAAAAAGCTTCAGATCGGTGACACTGTAAAAGTGATCAGCATGAATTTGAGAGGAACCGTGCACACACTTCCGAATGCGAAAGGCGACCTTTACGTTCAGATGGGAATTCTGCGCTCTCTTGTCAATATCAATGACCTGATCCTGATCGACGAGGATTCCCCGATGATGTCCGGTGCCAAAGCAAACAAAACCGGAGCCGGAAAAATCCGCATGAGCAAATCCGCAACGATCTCCCCGGAGATCAACCTCATCGGAAAAACCACAGATGAGGCGATTGCTTTACTGGATAAATATCTCGATGACGCTTATCTTTCCCATTTAGGCTCCGTGCGCATCGTACATGGAAAAGGAACCGGTGCACTGCGGAATGCCGTGCACACTTATCTGAAACGCCAGAAACATGTGAAGTCCTATCACCTTGGCGAATACGGCGAGGGCGATGCGGGTGTAACAATTGCCGAATTCAAATAGCAAACAAGGAGGATATATGGCAGCAAAACAGAAAATTTTAATTGTTGATGATGATAATAATATTGCAGAGCTGATCTCCCTTTATCTCACAAAGGAATGCTTTGACACAAAGATTGTAAATGATGGAGAGGAAGCACTGACCGCATTCGAGCAGTACAATCCAAACCTCATTTTGCTCGATCTGATGTTACCCGGAATCGACGGCTATCAGGTGTGCCGTGAAGTGCGTGCAAAAGCAAATGTTCCAATCATTATGCTCTCCGCAAAAGGTGAAATTTTTGACAAAGTGTTAGGTCTTGAACTCGGTGCGGATGATTATATGATGAAACCTTTCGATTCGAAGGAACTTGTTGCCCGCGTCAAAGCCGTGTTAAGACGTTATCAGCCAGTGAAAACCGAGGAAGTGATTCCGGATCTGAAATGTGTCAAATATGAAGATCTGGTCATCAATCTTTCGAATTACTCCGTCATTTATATGGGGCAGGCAGTGGATATGCCGCCAAAGGAACTGGAACTTTTATATTTCCTTGCTTCCTCTCCAAATCAGGTTTTCACCAGAGAACAGCTCTTAGACCATATCTGGGGCTATGAATACATCGGTGATACAAGAACCGTGGATGTCCATGTAAAACGACTCCGCGAAAAGATTAAAGACCATGCGAACTGGAGTCTTGCTACGGTATGGGGAATTGGATACAAATTTGAGGTCAGAGATTAAATGAAACGTACATTATACTTAAAGCTTTTGGGTGGTTATCTGCTTTTTGGCCTGCTTGGTTTTCTCATCATTGCGACCTTCACTTACCACCTTACTTTCCAGCACCTTGAAAAAAAAGAAGCTCAGAATTTATACCGGGAATCTGCCCTGATCTCATCCAGTTATGCGCAGAATTATTTCAGCAATTCCATGACATTAGATGAGATTAATGAACAGCTCAGCGCCCTGGGCACTTATCTGAATGCAGATATCTGGATCGTAGATACACACGGAAAGATCCTGATCAACACTGCTGGCACAGAAAATACGGACGAAACGATTCCGGACTTTGATATGACAGACTTCGGCAACCGCTATTATCGTGTCGGGACTTTTTACGATTATTTTCAGGAAAATATGCTGAGTGTATTTTCCCCGATCACTGTCAACTACAAAGTGCGTGGCTATGTGATCATCCACAAATCAGAATCGTATCTGACCGCATCTGCAAACAGTCTGTCCGCGATCGCATACACAACACTGGCTCTGATCTTTGCCGCAGCGTTTGTCGTACTTGCATTATTTACATATGTAGTTTATATTCCGATCCGCAAGATCACCCATGCGGCAGACGAATATTCCAAAGGAAATTTTGATGCCAAGATCGACGTACACTCCAATGATGAGATTGGTTATCTCGCCGCATCCTTAAACTATATGGCGAATGAGTTGAACACGTTAGAGGAAGATCAGAGAAAGTTTATCTCCAATGTCTCACACGATTTCCGCTCCCCGCTCACCTCGATCAAGGGATATGTGGAAGCGATGTTAGACGGAACTATCCCGGTCGAAATGCAGGAAAAATATTTAAATATCATCCTGTTTGAGACAGAGCGATTAAATAAGCTGACAAAAAGTCTTCTGGAATTAAATAAATTTGGTTCTCATGGTGTTATGCTGGATGTGACGGATTTTGATATCAACCAGACGATCAAGACAACGCTCCTGACTTTTGAGGGAATCTGTGCCAACAAACATATCCGCTTCAACCTGATTCTTTCCGGTGAGCAGTTGTTTGTCACTGCTGATTTCAGCAAAATCCAACAGGTACTTTACAATCTGATCGACAATGCGATCAAGTTCAGTCATCAGGATTCCACGATCACGATTGAGACAACCGAGAAGAACGACAAAGTATTTGTCTCGGTCAAGGATACCGGAATCGGTATTCCAAAAGACAGTCTGAAAAAAATCTGGGAAAGATTTTACAAAACCGACCTGTCCCGCGGAAAAGACAAGCGTGGCACCGGTCTTGGACTTTCCATTGTAAAAGAAATCATTCAGGCACATGGAGAAAATATCAACTGTATCAGTACAGAGGGCGTTGGCACAGAGTTTATTTTCACTCTGCCGATTGCCAAAGATAAAGAATAAAAACGAAAAGCGGAAGCTGTGTTTTAAGACAGCTTCCGCTTTTCGTTTCTGAAAATATCCACAATGATTCTATACGCTTCTCATCCCACTTGTTTCTCTAACTTCCGCAACAGTGTCACAATCGGAACAATCAATATTCCACAGAAGAAATTGCTGATGCCATGCACAAAATCCCACGGCAAGCCAGCAATAATCCAGGCAATCATCCCTTTGAAACTCAGTCCAAAAAGAATTGCCTGTGCCGGGGCATAGAGTGTTCCAAACAAAAATCCGTGACATGCGTTTACAACCATATACACAATTGGCTGTATCTTCTTCGGAATTTTTCGTGGAAGCAGCATGGTCACGCCCCACAGAATTGTCCAGAGATACAGATACGGTATCCACCATGTCGCAAATCCCGCAAACAACCCATTCAATAATATATACGTGTAAATCGGGTACAGCGCCTTTTTCCGATAAACAAGTGTAAAAGAAATGGTAAAAACTCCAAGTAAATGTACATTCGGCAGTAATTCCATAAATACTTTTGATGCATACATCAAAGCACCCAGCATACCGAATATTGCCACTTCCCTCGTTTTCAGTTTCATTATTTTTCTACCTTAAACTCGTAGGTATCGCCTTCGTTCACCGGAGTGGAATCCACACCTGTGCTTGCATACTCTCCATTTACGTAAAATGCCCAATAAGTTCCATCTGTATCATAATCTGCGGTGATGCCGTTTACTGTCTTTACATAAAGACCGTACTCGCTGTCATCGCCTTCGATCAGATTCAGCTCTAACAAAGCGTCGCCGACTGTTTCTTTATCTGTGCTGACCACAAAGTTTGTCTCGTTTCCATCTGCATCCACCACGATAAAAGTAAATTTGACACTGCCTTCGCCTAATATGATCTCCTGCGCCATAGCAGCATCCACACTCTCTGTCTCTGCAACCGCTTCTGTCTCTGCAACCGCTTCTGTCTCTACAGTTGACTCAGTATTAACGATTGCTGTCTCTGTATTTTTCTGAGTATCTGCTGTATTCTCTGTCTTGCTGCCACATCCAACTGCTGTGATTGCCATTGCCATAGTAAGCATCATGCAAAGAAGCATGGATTTGATTTTTTTGCCTGTTAATTTCATTTTGGTTTTCTCCCTTTTTTCATTTTAATACACAATCACAAAACCCTAACCTAAGCTATACAAATTGTGAAAAATTATATTTACTTTTTTATGAGTTTTGCAATTACTTATAAAAGCAACAGGCTATATGATAACATATATCTTTTTTTATGGCAATGCATTTATTTTATAGTCATGAACAGCCCTGATTTTCGTAATGCCGGGCGAAGTGCCATGTAGATTGCAACGGCTGCAATCACGGAAAGCACTGCATTGATACTGGTCGCCGTAATGTTCCACGCAAGTGTCACTTCTGCTGCCGGTTTTCCAATAATGACTCTCTTGTAGAAATAGCCAACCAGTGGATCAAAAATCATATTGAAAACCATTCCACAGATAGATGCGATCAATGTCCATTTAAATACATGTTTCGTATCATTGGATGTGGATATTTTTCCTAATTTGTGTGCAACCAGCCCTGTGATAAGACCGATACAGAATTTTAAAAGAAAAGTCTTTGGTGCATAAATGATATAAACCGGATCAAGTAAATCACCGATTGTCATTCCAATCGCACCGCCAAGACCGCCATATACACCACCAAGCAGCAATGCGCCCAGTACGCATACTGCATTTCCAAGATGTAACGATGTTGCATCGCCACCCGGAAGTGCAATCTTAATCTGCAAAAACGTAAATACAACATAGGATAATGCAGCCATCAATGCTGTCAGGGTAAGTTTGTAAACTTTTTCATTTCTCATAATAAGGTTCTCCTCTTGTAAGTTTTTCAGATCAGTCACTCAACCTGCCTGATCCTTACCCCATATCTTACGCAAAATTGGCTTTGTGTATATAGCCAGTTTTATTTATTTTGAGCATGCCAAATCGCTTATACTTTTCGAATCATTTGAACCATTGCATAATTTTCATCTGGAATAGTTGCTATTTCATGGAAATCATTGTTCTTGTAGAATTCTGTAAGTTTCTTGATATTCTTACACTCTATCATAACATACCGACCTCCAACTGCATTCATTGCGGCAGCTATAACACTATTTGCAAAATCAATCAATTCCTTTCCAGATAAAGTATTTCCTTCAATATCGGAATTTTTAGAAAGCTGTCCTATTAAATAGCACGGAAAATCTGTAATTACTTTTCCGTGACTTTTTGCGGATAGACCATCTATTTTTTTACGAACCCGATTAGAGGTATTTTCTGGAACAGTAAGAACTTTTAACGCTAATGATATGTATCCATATATTATTAATTCATCTATGCTTTTATTTTCGAGGTCATTTACATCACATACCAGATATGTCCTGGATTTTGATAATCTTTCAAATTCGATTGCCTTATTCTGTAAGAAAAGTTCGATGTCCTCATCTTTTTTACATCTAAATCCATTTAAGAGCTGGATTATACTCGCTTCATCCAATTTGTCCATTACAACTTTGAGTGGGATAAGCACCTTTTTAATAATTCTTCACCTCTTTTTCTGTCAGATTCTGAAAACGGATGTTCCGATAATGGCGTTTTTGATGGTTCTGTATTTATAATCTCCATCAATTTCTGCACCGATTCTGGATTTGTCAATTCTATTTTTCTTTCAAACGTACTCGTTGCCATATAATTTCTCCCATCTTAATCTTCCAATACAACTTTTACTTTTTTACCCATAGCTACAGCTATTCTCACCATAAATTCAAGAGATGGATTGTAATTACCACTTTCAAATCTCGTTATATTAGGCTGAGTCACCCCAGCTTTCTGCCCCAGTTGTGACTGTGTCATTCCTAACTCTTTGCGATAATTCCGAAATAACGTTATTACTTCTTCACGCGTTACATCCTGCTGTCTCTGCACCTCTATTAAAATATTCTCATTGCCTTCATTTAAAATGTAATCTGTTTTTCCCATCTTCATATTATTATTGCCTTTTCATTATCAATCCAGTTTTTTATTTCTTATATGATATATTGTATCTATTAAAAAGTCAACCTTTTTATTACAAAAAGAAAAACGCTCCTGGAAAAGGAACGTCTTTCACTTTGTATATTTTATCTCTCCTGAAAAAACTCGATTTCCTCGCCAACCGGTCCGATGCAAAAAGCAACACGGATTGGGAATGGCAGATTTGAAGCGATCACCACGTCTTTTGGCTCCACGGTGATCTGATATCCACTTTCACGGACAATTTTCACACATTGATCCACATCGTTTGTTTTGAAGGCAAAATGCCTGATACTGCCCTGTGGCAGTTCCTCCTCCGCGTTGGTGAATACTTCCACCAGACCATCGCCTGTCTCAAACATAAATCCTTCCAGCTCCGGTTCTCCCCAGGAACGAAGGATCGGCAGTCCGAGCAGATCTCCGTAAAAATGTTTCACCTTTTCAATTTCGTCTTTTCTGCATTTGATGCACACATGATGGATTCCCTGAATTAACATTCTTTTATTCTCCTTCAATCATTATTTTTCGTCTCTAAATAGATATCCGCATTCTTCTGACGCTCCCTTATTATAACATCAACTCCACATGACGCTCTACCTTGATGCCGGATTCCTCGATTCTGTCTTTTTCCTGCCCATACTCCTCCGGGCGCATACGCCACGCAAGCCCGCACCCTGCTGAGATCTCCTGCGGCAGCGGGATCATCCTTCCCGGTATCCCATGCTCATGACAGTAATCTTCCATCGCCATTGCAGCTGTCGTGGTATGAAATGTGAGCAGATGATAATTTTGTTTTGTACGCATAGGCGCTCCTTTCGTCAGATTTTTTGACGCATACTTCTCCATAACACCATTGATAATAGCACAGCGGCATAATCTGTCAACGCCTGTCCGTAAATAACGCCCTGCAATCCAAGCACTGCATTTAACAGATACAGCAGTGGAATGAGCAACAAGCCCTGGCGCATCACGGAAAGAACCGTTGCCGGAAGTGCCTTTCCGATTGATTGCATGCAGTTCATGTTGACGAATAAAATACCGATGACCGGTCCTGAGATCATGTAGGCAGACAGCATCTGCACACCGTAGGCAACGACTTCCTGATCGTCGATAAACAGCCGGATGATTGGCTCACGCAAAACAAAAAACAGCGCGGTCGCCAAAATTCCAACGATCAGACAGCATTTTTTTGTATAGCGTTCCACCGTAACAAAACGTTCCCAGTTCCCAGCCCCATAATTGTATCCAAAAAGTGGCTGCACACCATTGGCAATTCCCATCTGTAAAAACGTGATAAACATGTTCGCTTTAAATACAATCCCAATCGCAGCAACCGGCGCATTTCCATATGCCACGAGGATCTGATTTAATACAATCGTGGAAACACTCATCAGCATCGAAAAAATTGCTGTTGGGAATCCCATCATGCAGACACTGCTTAAAACACAGTTTTTACAGGTAAAATATTTAAAATGAATGGAAAATGCTTTACTTTTTTTCACAAAATACCACAGATAATAGGCACTGGCGCACACATTTCCGATTGTTGTTGCAATTGCTGCACCTGCTGCTCCCATGCCAAATCCACTGATAAAGAGCGGATCAAGCGTAATGTTTAAAATTGTTCCGATCATGCTTCCAATCATCGCCTCCCGGCTTGCGCCCTCTGCCCTCACGACAAAGCTTGCCGCAGCCGACCAGATGATAAACGGTGCCCCGTATGCGATATGAAATGTGTATCCTTGTGCAAACGCATAGGTCTGTTCATTGGCTCCGAATACTCCAAGGATTGGACGCATTCCTACCATTAAAATCACACACAGCGCAATGCCCACGATCAGTGACGCATAGGTGACAAACGCTGACACATTTTTCATGCGTTTGTCATCCTTTTCGCCCATCGCAATGGATGCCGCGGCACTTCCACCCATTCCAAACATATTGGCAAACGCCATAAACAGAATAAAAATCGGATTTGTCAGACTGACTGCCGCCACCTGAAGCGGATCGCCGGTCTGTCCTACAAAAAACGTGTCCGCCATATTGTATACAACCGTCACAAGACTGCTGATCACACTCGGTATCGCCATTTTGGCGACTGCCTTTGAAACTTTCATGCTGCCCATCAATTCATTTTCCTGCATTTTGTTTTCTTCCTTTCTCTTTTAATTCTTATTCAGGTCAGCTTTTACAGGGAATCCAGATTTTGTAACATCTTTCCCGCAATGCGCATAAACTCTTTCTGTTCCTCCTCGCTGATTCCACATAAAAGCAGACACTCGGATTCCTCGATTTCCTGCCGCAGCGCCTCTTTCATCTCCGTTGCCTTCTCCTGAAAAACAATCCGTTTGTACCGCCCGTCAAACTCTTCCGGTATCCGGCTGATCAAACCTTTCTGCTCCATAGAACGCATCAATTCTGTTGCCGTGGACGGACGCAATCCAAACTCCTGCTCAATCTCCTTCTGGTAGACAGAATGCTTTTCTGATTCAATCAATATATAGTCAAGAACATTTCCCTGCGCCCCGCTGATTCCCAGCTTTGTCTGAATCTGCAAAGAACGTCTGCGCAGACGATTGGAGATGCGGTTTATCATTTTTCCGGTTTCCATGTGTTTGTCCTCTCTTTTTAATTATTTCGGTTCCTAAGTATTTTAGAATAACAGCCTAAAATTGTCAACAAAAAAACTGTTAAGCATAAGATGTTTCCTATACCTAACAGTTTTCCCCGGATATTATAAATTTAAAGTTCTTCCATATAATGAACGCCTTCAATCTGACTTAATGCCGCTAATATCTCTGCATGATTTGTTCTTTTCTTTAAATTTACTGCTAAAAGCAAGACAATCTCAGAACCACGCAATGTCTTGTCCTTCTTCTTCTCGATAGAACATATTTCATATTCATTCTGATTAATGAATTCATAAATAGAACCTATTTTATTTTTGTCTATTTCTAAATACAAATCAATAAAACGATTATATTTTTCCTGATAACGGCTAAGTTGTGCTATTCCAAGTACAGTAATGATAATAAGTATAAAAGAAATAATACCTGCATTCAACATACCTACGCCGAGCACAATACCAAGCATTGCTGTCACCCAAAGTGTTGCTGCAGTCGTTAATCCTTTTACCTGATTTTTGCCTGTAATGATAATCGTGCCAACGCCCAAAAAACCAATTCCGCTCACTACCTGTGCTGGAATTCTACTTATATCACCACTTGCATTTCCACTAATATTTACCATATATATATTTACTACGGACGAAATAGCTGATCCCAAACAGACCAACGCAAATGTCCTAATTCCAGCGGTGTGATGCCTTGTTGCTCTTTCAAGTCCGATCACACCACCTAAAACTGTTGCGAAGATTAAGCGTACTGCAATGGTAACTGGAGTGAATTCCGCATAAAATTCGCAGAAATTTGCAAATCCCATGACATCACATCTCCTAATCTTTGACTTTTATTTTAAAATTTCAATAATCGGCTTTCCATCTGCCCCTGGAATTTCCAAACCAAATATTTTAGCATATGTAGGAGCTTCATTTACAATATGATTTCCACTTAATTCAACTCCATTTTTTATATCTGGTCCTTTTGCTAATAAAATTGGCTGAGGTCCATTTTGCGGTAAATACCCATGTGTTGCCTTACCAAAACGATAATCGCTGTTTGTAAGTTCACGGATCAAAGGTCTTGTGTAATAATCACCAAATGCCGTATATCCATCTGTTTCAAGAACAAATGAGAATTCACCACCAAAATGTTCTTCCTTACGTGCTTCTTCTTCCGTATATACTCTGCTAAATCCGTATACTTCTTCTTTCAGTAAGTCCTTCAACAACTGATAAACACGGTCATATAATGCCTTATCTGTTTTATCTTTCAGGAAAATCAATGCAGACATGCCGTTTGACAGACAATATGCATCCCAGTCTGCAATACTTCCATCCTCAGCAAGACGTATAAAACCATGCTCTTGAAGTAATACATTAATTTCAATATTTCTGCGTACTTCCTGCTGCCCATGATCGCTTACGATAAAAATATCTGTATCCTGCAACGTTCCAGCTTCCTCTGCCGCTTCACAGATCATTCCTAACCAGCGGTCTAATGCGTCAATCGCCGGCATCAAATGAGGTCCAAATACGCCGTTTTCATGGCGTACTGCATCAATGTTTGCCGGATGAACCAGCAGCAAATCCGGTGCAAACTTTCTTACAATATCTGCTGCGCATGCTATTCCAAATTCATCTCTCTGTGGATGTTCACGCTCTACCCCTTTAAAAAGATATTCATTTTTCCGGATAATCTCCAATACCTCTTCATTGGCTCCAGCTCTTGCAAAAGCCTTTTCATTCGTATCGTCAACTCCCTGCGCCCAGTAATCCGCAATATGATAATCAATGGACGGATTAAATGCTGTCACAGGCCATAGCACAGCAGCGGTCGTCTTGCCTGCAGCCTTTGCAACACGGAATATATCTGTTCCATGAATAAAATCATAATTCCACTGCCAAGGTGTCGGATCACTTCCCGGGATTAACTGCATATTGGAAAATACCCCATGTTTATCTGGATACAAACCCGTCATCATTGTCACATGTGCCGGAAATGTCACACTTGGATAAATAGATGAAACATTCTTTATCTCTGCTCCTCCTGCTATATACTTCTTATAGTTCGGAAGTGTCTTAAAGTACTCCAAATCCTCGCCGACCATAGCATCTGATGATATTACAATTATCTTACTCATAATCTAGCCTCTTTTCTGTTTCTTTTTAAATAAACATCTTTTCCTCTCCATTTTCAGAATAAATGATATTCCATTTAAAAGTTTCAAAATCAACATAAAGTTCTGTGTATTCAACATCCTTTTCCCATCTGATATGCAAGGAATGATCATCTGAATTCAAGAGCATGAATTGTCCATCAAAAGCAGGATGTGTATTTCTAAATTTCATTAACCGATTCATTTTTTGTACAACCGGACGTTCAAATTCTGTTTTAATTTCGTCCAGTGAATAATAATGTCTGTTAATATCCCTATGCTGTTCTGTCTTGTGATAAAGTTCAAAATCATTCTTTCCAGCAAAAAGTCCTACATAGTATACCTGTGGGATTCCTGGTGTAAAGAACTGCACTGCACGGGAAATCAAGTATTTATTATCGTCCTCACCTAACGCAGAATAATAGGTGCAATTAATCTGGTAAGTATCAAATTTCTTAAAGTTAATTTCAAAATCTGCCTTAATGTATACTTCCGTAATATCCGGATTTAACTCGAATACTTTCTGTTTTGTTGCTAATACCTCTTCATCCGGCATCAGATATCTGACATCCACCACTCCAATGCCATCATGTGTATCTAAAGTCGTAAACTGTTTTCTAGGACATATTTTCAACCAATTTTTCAAGTACATTGTTTTTCCAAAGTGTACCGCATTTAATAAAAGCATTGGTAATTGGAAATCATATGTATAATAACTTTTTTCTTCCAATTTTTTCTGAATAAAATAATGTTCATGAATTTCTGGTAAAAGTTGTGCATGGTATGGTTCTAATACTTCCTTGCATTCATCCATTAAGTTCCATACATCCGGCTCAATGAAAAAGCAATTTGTTCCTGCCTTTTTAGATGCATAAGCAAATGCATCTAAACGGATCAGTGATGCGCCATGCTCGCAAAGAAACGTCAGGTTATCTCTCATAAATTGTTTTGCTACTTCTGAATGCTGACAGTTTATATCAATCTGATACTCACTGAAGGTTGTCCAAAGTTTTTCCTGACTTCCATCTGCAAATGTCACTGTAATATAGGGACTGTTTTTTCTTTTATAAAGTTTTCCTAATTGTTCTTCTGTAGGTTCACCACCATCCCAAAAATCTTTGTAACGAATAAAAAAGTCTTTATATTTTGAATCATCTTTTTTTTGAATAAAGTCTTTAAAAATATCACTCTCTATCGACAAATGATTGATCATATAATCGTACATAAGATAATATTTTTTGCTTAACCGCTCAATATTTTCCCACGTTCCAAAAACTGGATCCACTTCTTTATAGGTAGTTGGCGCAAAACCTCTGTCTGCTGATGATGGGAAAAATGGAAGAATGTGCAAGCCTCCAACTGCACCTTCTAAATACTTGTTTAGAACATTTTCAAGATCATTCAAATCATTTCCCATACAATCCGCATATGTTATTAGCATGATTTCATTGTTAACACTTTTTCCCATAACTTATGTTCCTTTATATTATGTTGTTTTTCTTTCAATTAATCTGACTGGAAGAACCTGCTTATCAGGTACTTCTTCTCCTTCCAGTTCCTTTAATAATGTTTCTACTGCTATTTCCGCTAACTTTGTATTATCCTGATGGATTGTTGTAAGTGATGGATAAATCCATCGGCTTAATGAAATATCATCATATCCTACAATCCGAATATCTTCTGGTATACGGTATCCCAGCGAGAGTGCTGTTGCAACGCAATGTGCTGCTAAAATGTCATTACTTGCGAATATTCCGTCAAAATGTTCGTTTTCATAAAAAACATTACTGATCACTGATTCAAAATCCATTTTCAAATATTGTGATCTTTTTGTTTCATAAACCTTATATGCGATATGCTCCTTCTCGCACTCTTTCATAAAAGCATATGTTCTTGCATTGGCTGAGCTTCTACTTCCAAGCTCTCCACTTATGTGCACGATATTTTTGCAGCCTTTCGCAATCAAATGTTTTGCAGCAAGCAATCCTCCCTGTTCATCATTTGAAGAAACAGATGGTCCATACGATGTATTTCCCAAAATCACTGTCGGTGTCTCTGAATTGCAAATATAGTCTTCTGTATCTTTGATATAACAAGTTATAATTCCATCCGGCATACGGGCACGCATGCTTTCAAACTTTTCAATATATGCTTCTGCATCATTAGGTGCAACTGCAAGCATCAGACTATAGCCTTTGCGCTCTGCCACCTGCTCTAACTCGCTTTCAAGTTCTGCCCAAAATGGAATTGATAAATATGGAAACATAACTCCTATACTATTATGTTTTCCTCTTACGAGAGATCTGGCAACTGCATTTGGATGATAACTTAATGTCTCCATTGCCTTGTTTACTTTATTAACCGCCTCTTCACTCATATAGCCTGATTTATTCAGCACACGTGAAACTGTGGCGGTTGACACTCCTGCCTCTCTTGCTACATCCTTAATTGTTGCCATAATATTCTCCCCTATAATTTATGATTTCACAGCACCTGCTATAACTCCACCAACAATATATTTCTGCAAAAAAACATACACAATAACGATTGGAATAATAGAAAGTGTAAGTCCTGCCATTATATTACCATAGTCGTTTGTAAATGTCCCATAGAAAGTTCGAATAGCCAATGGCAGCGTATACAAGTTCTTTTTGCCTAAAACCAGAGATGGCAGAAGATAATCATTCCACAATCCGAGCACTTCAAGAATTGCAATTGTTGAAAGGATCGGTTTCATTAACGGGAATACTATTTTAAAGAAAATACCATGTGGTCCGCAGCCATCAATACGTGCTGCTTCCTCCAATGCGATCGGTACATTACTTTTTATAAAGCCATGGCACATGAATGTACACATACTTGTACCAAATCCAAAATTCATTAAAATCAATACTGTTCTTGAATTTAAAATTCCAAGTTTTCCACCATATATGGAAACCAGTGGAATCATGATTACCTGAAATGGGATTACCATAGATGCCATCATCGCAAAAAAGCTTATTTTACAAGCCTTCCAGTCTGTTCTCACAAAAATATAAGCTGCCATAGAAGAAAAAACGATTAACAATACGACACTTACTGCGGTAATGATGAAACTATTTCCAAAGGAACGGATAAAGTCCATTTTCTCAATTGCATTTTTATAATTCACCCATTGAAGTCCTGCATCATCCAAAATCTGTAATGGATGCTTTACAATATTTACTTTTCTTTTTAGAGAGTTTACCAATACAAGCAAAAATGGAAACATATAGAGTATAAATATAACACTGACAATACTTGTTTTTATTACACTCGATGCTTTTCTAGGCTGATGTTCTAAGTTCACTTTTTTTGCCATATTACATCTCGACCTCCCGTTTCTTTCCTATATATGTCTGCGTCAGGGATATAAGTGCCATTACAAGGAATAAAATAAGTGCCTCTGCCTGACCTATTCCATAACGATATTCTTCAAATGCCTTTGTATATATATGCATAGCTGCCAGTTTCGTGGAATCATATGGTCCACCAGCTGTCAATGACAAGTTCAGATCATATACTTTAAATGTTCTTGTGATAGATAAGAACAGGCAGATCACAATAGACGGTACCATTAATGGTAATCTGATTTTCTTTGTAATAATACTCTCTGTTGCTCCGTCAATTCGTGCTGCTTCAATCAAATCCGTTGGCACTCCAACAAATCCTGATATATATATCAATAACATATAACCTGAATACTGCCACGTTGTAACAATGATCAATGCTGCAAATGCAGTACCCGGTGATGACAGCCAGGACTTTTGAAATATTCCGACTGGTATAATATCATATAAATTTACTAATACTCTGCTGAATAAAAACTGCCATACATATCCTAAAATCAAACCACCAATTAAATTTGGTGTGAAAAATCCTGCTCTAAAAAAATTTTGTCCTTTTATTCCACTTGTAAGAACATAAGCTAATGCAAACGCAATCAGATTAATTGTAATAACCGAAATTGCCGAATAGACCACCGTCAAGCCAAGTGCCCGAAAGAAAGCGGTATCTTTAAAAGCTCCTACATAATTCGTTAATCCTACAATATTAACCTGACTGGATATTCCATCCCAATCTGTAAATGTAAGATATATTCCATAAATCAGCGGGATGACTGTTACTAGAAAAAAGAAAAGCATCGATGGTCCTGCAAATGTCAAAAATAAATATGCTTTTCTTCCTTTGCTTAATTTCTGCTTCATACGTATTCTCCCTTAAACGGATGCCGGATTTTATTTCATCCGGCATCCTGTCTTCCTATTATTTTACAGGTGTATTGGTTGTCCAATACTCATCTAACTTCTCTGCAATTTCCTGACGTGTCATTTTTCCATCCAGATATGCCTGCATATTAGCTGCAAGTACACTTCTGTGATCAGATGGCATATAATTTGCTCCATCAATTGTCATTCCATTGTCAATGTATCTCTTTAATCCAACGTTGAATGGGTTGTTTGGTTCTAATGAAATATTCGTGAATGCTGTAACCATACCGCACTGATTAATTAATGTATCCTGTCCTTCATCTGTAAATACTAACCAGTTAAGGAACATTTTTGCAGCTTCCTGCTGTTCTTCCGAAGAATCTACTGCGTCAACTACTGCAAACTTAGTTGCACCTGCTACGATTTTTCCCTGGGAGCCTTCCTGATCATTGATTGGGAATGGCATTACATCGTACTCATTACCATCTACTGCATATGGTTCAAAATCAGGCCAAGCCCATGTTCCGTTTAACCAGAATGCTGCATCTCCTTCAGCAACATAGCTTGCATTCAAATCATAATCTGCTGCAAGTGGATCATCTTTGTTGATATTGTTTTCAATAAACAGATCAAACGCATCATATACTTTGTTAAATACATCATTGTCTTCAAATGTTGTTTTTCCATCATGTACATCATTCAAAAACTGCATTGCGCCTTCTTCGGTTCCATCCTGATAATCATATATAAACTGGTAACCTTTCTGTCCGATAGACCAATCTTCTGCATTCAATACAAAAGGTGTTTCCATTCCTGCTGCTTTCAATTCATCAAGCAAAGCTGAAAATTCATCCAGTGTTGTATAATCTTCTGCAACAAACTCTTTTCCTAAAAGATCCTCGATAGCTGTCTTGTTATAAAGAATACACATTCCCTCAACAGTAAGAGGCATGCCATATACTTTTCCATCGACAATTCCACCCATTGTGCTTCCACCAACTTCACACCACTTTTCATTTGAAAGATCTAATATTTTATCACCTGCAAGATCTCTGACATTTGCAAGATCCAAAATTGCAATTGTTGGTGCATCTCCTGCTGCATATTTCTGTGAAATTGTATCACCCGGAGAATCTGTTTCATAAATTTCTATATCAACATTGTATTCCTTGCCAAATGTTTCAGCACCTGCTTCCAACGCATCTGTAATTTCTGGTTTGGAATTCATTAGTGAAATCTTTACTGTATCAGAAAACGGTGTGCCAACTTCATCCGAACCTCCCTCTGAAACCGTTGCTGTCTCTGTTCCTGCAGAAACGCTATTGTCTGTTGTACTTGCATCAGCACTATCTTTTGTATCTGTGCTTCCACAACCTGTAATCAGTGTTGCCAACATACTTGTAACTAATAACATCGAAACAACTTTTCTTTTCATATAAATTTTCCTCCTTAAATTTATGATGTTATTTTCTTTTGTGGCTACACTATACATCCTACTGCTTAATATGTCAACGTTTACATATTCATTTCTACATTTTTAACAATATTTTCCATTGATTTTTGTATGTTTTTTTAGGATATTATTGCTTTTTTCGCCTTTTTTCATCATGGCATTCCTTTTTTCATTTTGTTGCATGTAATCGTTTACACATTTACACAATAAAAAAAATCTCTTTCTACATCAATACAATTTTGAGTCAGATCCCTATTTACAGTCCCAGCACTCCTGCCAGTTTTTCACACGCCCCATCTTCTGCAAAAATATTAACGCCTTCCAGATCCGTACTTCTGTTCGCAAAAGCTGGGAATAAAAAACCTGCCTGTGGCATGCCCGCCTCATATTCTCCTACCGTCGGACAGACCGCCACGACCAGAAAACGATAAACCTCCTCCGATTCCCACTGGCTCTCCTTGTCTGCGCCTTTTACCGGAACATCATAGTTTCCACAGAAAACCTCGATTGTGTAAGGTTTATCCACAACATAGCGTTCCCCGATATATTCATACAATGAATACAACAGTGCATCGTTTTTCAGTTCGCAGTCCCTCAATGCCGTCAGCAGATGCCAGATACTTCCCGGTTTCTTCTGTCTGCTGTCAACCCTGTAATTTTTCAACTGCTCATTGGTTTTTGCATATGGGATTGTCTTGGCGATTGCAAGCTGTTTCTCTTTGTCTGCCGGAGACAGCTTTAAAAAATGGGTGTTGAACGAGCCGTCAATGAATCCTTCCTCGTCCATATAAGCACCCGCTACACGGTTAAAACAGTTTCTTGCTATCGTCATTCTTCTGGTCAGTTCCAGCATATCTTCTCTGTCGATGTGCATGATAATATCTCCATTTATATCTGATGTTTTTCCAAAATCTCCTGCCACGCCCCAAGCAGCCTCTCCATCTGGAACGCCGCATTCGCCGGACTTGTGGAGGGAAGTTTTCGGATGTCCCTGCCAGTGACCGGATAAGTATACTTTCGATACAGGTCATATGCTTTCGCACCATTGGCATAGATTGTCCTGATCGGCGCATGGTCAAGGATCACAGACAGCTCCGCCGGAACAACATTTTTGATGGAACTGTCGGAAGAACCTGCAATATCGCACTCTGCGATCACATCCCACAGCGCAATATGATGTTTTAACAGCAAATCCTTTTTCTCTGGGATTCTCTCCGGCACAGGCTCACAAAAAAGTGCCGCAATGACTTTCCAGAAACGGTTCTGCGGATGTCCATAATAAAAATTCTGCTCTCTCGACTTCACGGAAGGAAGTGTACCGAGAATCAATATCTCTGAATTTTCATCAAAAATAGGATCAAATTCATGTTTTACATGTGTTAATTTCTGATTTTGCTGTTTCATGCCAAATTCCTACAATTCCATAATAGAAAAGACGTTCTTATCCATCTCTTTCGTCTTGGCACCTATTTTAGCATAAAATTACTTCTTTATAAACAAAAAGAACAGTCCTCACATTTTTTATGTTAAGACTGTTCTTACTGTCCACGTTCTATTTTTTATGAAGCTTCGCACCGGTCAAATTCGAGAACGACTTTGAATAAATCTCCGTCCACGAAAAGCTGCATTTTTCCATGCATAAGTTCCATCAGGCTTCCTGCGATCGACAAGCCCAGACCATTTCCTTCTGTGTTTCTGGAACTGTCTCCACGGACAAATCGCTCCATCAGCTCCTCACTGGAAATGTTCAGCGGATATCTGGAAGTGTTTCGGAACGTAATCTGCACTTTCTCTCCGGTCTGCTCTAAATTGATATAAACTCTTGTCTCCGGCTGTGCATATTTGCAGATGTTGTTCATCAAATTATCAATAACACGCCAGAAATGTCTGCCATCCGCCATAATATAAATCGGTTCTTCCGGCTTTTTGATCTGAAGATCTAATTTGTTCTTCTCCGTTTTCTCCTTAAATTCCCCTACAGTCTGCACGAGGAACACCCCTGCCTCGAGTTTTTCCAGATTCACGGAAAGGCTTCCGCTTGACGCTTTGGATGCTTCTATTAAATCTTCGATCAACTTTTTCAGGCGGGCAGACTGCCGCTCTAAAACCTCTAAATATTCCTTTGCATTCTCATTTGGGATCTCCTCTTTTTCCAGCAGATCCACATAGTTGATAATGGAGGTAAGCGGTGTCTTGATGTCATGCGAGACATTGGTGATCAGCTCTGTCTTGAAACGCTCGCTTTTCATTTTCTCGTTTACCGCTTTGGATACGCCCTCATTGATGCGGTTTAAATCTGCCGCATGCTCTTTTAGTGCCGGAAGCATATGTTCCGTGTTGATCTGATAATCCAGATCGCCCTCTGCGATATGTTTTCCGCCTTCCTGAAGTCTCTTCATCTGAATTAAGACCTCACCGCCCACAAACAGGATCACAGCTTTCTCTGCAAACCAGACGATCATGATTTTAGAATAATCGACACCAAACACAACAAAGATCAGAACTTCCAAAAAGTTTACGCCAAGAAAAATCGCAAGCCCTTTCCACAGGATGGACTTATTCTCGCCCACTTTGTTCCAGCCACGGTAGATCGAACGGAGCACTTTATAGATGAGTGTATTTCTCCACCATTTTCCAAGTTTGATGCACACTGCAAAATCCAGAAGATACCCTAATGCCAGCCATCCGCCACATAAAAGCAGAAAAAGCATTGCCGCCGCATAAAAAACATAGTTGTCAGGACTTCCGGCATTGCCAAGCAATGAAATGCCCACTGCCAGACTTGATTCTGCTGCTAAAAATATGACAGTAAACAAATCGGCCGGTACTTTGCAAAGAAAACTTCCCTGCACCTGTTCCTGATCTTTTTTATGCCCTGCTGCACTTACCAGATAGACAAAGCTTGCCACAAACACGATCAGGCTGAGTGCGAGGATCACATACACGCTGTATTTCATGTGATCCGCCAGATTCACAATCTCATTGATCTGGACAAAATAATCGCTGCCCCAGACTCCGACACCCTCTTTTTTCATAAGACTATCCGCATCCGGAATCACAGATAGTACATAGTAATCGGTTCCTGCATCACTGCCCTGAACAGTGGAAAGGAAATCTGCCTCGGTGGAATCATAATCGGTACGGTTTTTTATCATATCATCCGGCAGCCCTCCGACATAGGAAAGCTCTACCGGCTGCGATGTAACCGTTGTCGGTGCACTCACGACTGTCTCTGACACTGTGACCTGCTCTGTCTGCTGTTCCTGCGTATATGGATAACGCATCTCTGCCGTCCAGTCTGATGTTCCATAAGAATAGGTGGTTGCAGTCAGCTTCCAAAACGTCAACGGTGCATTTTCCAGAATATTTATTACATTATGCAGATCATTTTCATCTGCCCCCTTTGCATTCTGGATGGTAATACAAAGTGCCGCCTGTTCATCGTTTTCTGATGTTTTCTCCCACAGTGCCTCATACTCTTTATCTGCCGTATTATATACATACGCATAGTCTGTCGTCTCTCCTGTGCTGTCATCCACCAGTGTCACTTTCACTTCTGACACTGGGAAATAACATATTTCAGTTGCAGCTTCTTCTTCTGAAATCTGTGCAGATGACACATCTGACACCTGATAATAAAAAATACCGCTATCTGTATCATACACATATTCATTGATATATTTATTTCTGTACTCTCTGGTACTGTGCGAAATGTAATACCCGCCAAGCACAGAGTTTTCCACATAAATCGATGTATCGTCATTGATATTGCACTGGAAAAGGTGGAGTTGACCGAGACTTACTTTCTCATCAAAATTTGACTGCACATAGGTGTTCTGCTGATTCAGATCCAGTTTTTCCAATTCCTCATAATTGGACGCTTCCACCACTCCATACCGGAAGTTGGTATCCTTAAAATAGGTTTCATTTTCCGTGTTATTCAGATTCTGCAGCACTCTTGCAGAGTACTTTCCGGCTATCCGCTCAAACTGCTCCTCCCGGATCTCCTGTACACTTTTCGTATAAAAACCAAGTTCACTGATGATATACGCCCCGGCTGTGCCTGCCAACAGCATCAGGGCTGACACCGTGATCAAAATCCACGCAATGATTTTTGCCACGGGCGATTGTTTCAACTGTTTCATATCGACTGTCCTTTCTTACTTACACTTCCATTTTATAGCCTCTTCCCCAGACAACTTTTAAGTGTCTTGGTTCCGCCGGATTGTACTCCACTTTCTCCCTCAGATGTCTGATATGTACCGCTACCGTATTCTCATTCCGAAATGGATTATCGTTCCACACTTTCTCATAAATTTCATTCGGTGAAAAAACCTGCCCCGGATGCTGCATCAGAAGTTTTAAAATATCATACTCGGTTCTTGTCAGCTGCACTTTATCCCCATCAAGTGTCACTTCCTTCGTGACATCATTCAGTTCGATCCCACCGATCACGATCGTGTCCGGTCTGACCGTGCCGCCTCCCAGTTTCATGTAACGCCTGAGCTGGGATTTCACGCGCGCCTGCAGTTCCACCGTATTAAACGGTTTTGTCACATAATCATCTGCTCCCACGGTAAGTCCGAGCACCTTATCGGTGTCCTCGCTTTTGGCGGTGAGCAAAATCACCGGAACATTGCTGACTTCACGGATTTTCAACATTGCTGTGATGCCGTCCATCTCCGGCATCATAATGTCCATAAGAACAAGATGAATATCTTCATTCTTTAAAATTTCCAACGCCTCTCTGCCGTTGTAAGCCTCAAAAACCTGATAACCGTCTGCCATCAGATATATTTTCAATGCGGAAACAATATCTTTTTCATCATCACATACTAATATACGGTACATTTTCTTCTCCTCCGGATTCGAATGTTCTCAGTGCGTAACTGAATCATTCCCTTTATGATCATGTACTTATTGTAAAGGATTCTTTATGAACTTCCAATGAGGTAAAACATTAAGATTTGATGAAGTTCTTTCGCTTTTTTCCTCTCTTCCATGCATTGGAAGCATTGCCAATCTCCTCCTATTGCCTATTTGTTACAAACTTGTTACAATTCATTTGTCCTTAAGAAATATGTTTGTAACATTCAAGCATTGGTTCCCGGCTTCTCCCCGAAGTTGAATACCGGTTTGGAACTGTCTGAAGGACAAACGATAACCATTTATGCGTTATCAAAAAAATAAAAATAAGGAGGTCGTCACTATGTGTTTTACAACTAATTGCGCTGAATTATTTAATCTGATCTGCAGATATTTTAAAATTGGTTGCTAATTCTGTCTCAGATATTCAGCTATAAGATGATTTATATAATGGGATATTAAAAATATTCTCTATTGTATAAAAAACATCACACCTGCTTTTGACGAAGAAACTCGTAAGGAAGTAAAG
>OHAH01000300.1_pt1 | contig 40694 bp, 65 predicted proteins | sample 1577071 | NCBI WGS metagenome assembly OHAH01 (sample SAMEA3541520, study PRJEB24748) | human gut metagenome | biome: human gut; feature: human-associated habitat; material: faeces | place: China | collected 2012 | reverse complement strand
TCGTACCGCTGAAAAACAACAAGCGGTGTCTCTCCGAGATCGTCGGCAAGCGCAACACCATTGACGCACTCGACCTTGCGTCCTCTAACATGGTTAACAATGTGGATGAGGGCAATCTGATCTATTGGGTGCTTTCCAATTGCAACGGCATGGACGATCTGGACGACGCGAAATTTGTGGAGCGCTTGAAAACCACGCACGTTGCCCACGCCAACGGCGATGATGGCGCAAAGGTGGAGAGTAAAACCATCGAGGCACCCTATGAGGGCACCAGCAGCACCATTGATATGCTCAAGAAAAAGCTATACGAGGATTTTCAGTGCTTTGACGCGGCGGCGGTATCTGCCGGCAACCAGACGGCGACCGCAATCAAAGCCAGCTATGTGCCTCTGGATTTGAAAACGGATAAGTTTGAATCCGAGGTCACGCGGTTTATTGTTGAGCTCCTGCGTCTGGCTGGCATTGAGGACCAGCCGAGTTATACGCGCAATCAGATCATCAACAAGAGCGAGGAAACGCAGAACATTCTTCTGGGTGCGGCGTATTACGATGACGAATACATCACAAAGAAGCTGCTGACGATCAACGGTGACATTGACCAGTACGAGGACATGGCAAAGCGGAAGGCTGCAGAAGAGATTGACCGAAGCTTTGCGGAACCGGATGCGCCGGAGGTGAACGGCGATGGCGAACAGTGACCTCGGACACAAGCTGACCGATAAGGAGCTTGCGAAGCTGGAGCGGCGTATTGCAACGCTATACCGCGAGGCGGGGAAAGAACTGCAAGCTACCATCGACGCATATTTTGAGCAATTCAAAAAGCGCGACGAGGAAATGAAGGCTCTGATCGGCACCGTGCAGAACGGCAAGGAATGGACGGAGGCCGACTATAATCAATGGCGGCTGAACCAGATCGGACGCGGGGAACGATATCAGGCCATGCGCGATAAGGTAGCGCAGAGGGCGACCGACGCAAACGCTGTGGCGGTTTCCTATACCAACGATGCGACGCCGGGTATTTACAGCCTGAACCGCAATTATGCGGCTTACACCATTGAACGTGTCACCGGGAATATCGGCTTTGACCTGTGGGACGAGCAGACGGTAAAGCGGCTTATGGTAGAGCAGCCGGACTTAATGCCGTACTACCCAAAGGACAGGGCGCTGAAACGCGGTATCGACTTCGCGTATGGCAAGAAGCAAATCACGGCAAGCGTCACCAGCTCCATCTTGCAGGGAAAGAGCATCAAGCACATGGCGGATGATTTGCAAAAGCGCATTACCACCATGAGCCGCGATTCCGCCATCCGCACCGCTCGTACAGCCGTGACCGGCGCACAGAATGCCGGACGCATGGACAGCTACGCAGCGGCGGAAAAGATGGGGATAAAGCTCAAAAAAGAATGGTTGGCTACGCTGGACGCGCGTACACGCCACTCTCATGCCATGCTTGACGGCGAACAGGTGGCGCAGGACAAGAAGTTTTCTAACGGTTGTCGTTTTCCCGGCGACCCACAAGGACCACCGTGGGAGATATATAACTGCCGCTGTACGCTGATTGCCGCCGTGGATGGGGCAGATACATCAGACGGGCTGCGTAGGACACGCGACGGGCTTATATCTGACATGACATATGCGCAGTGGGAAGCATCGAAGCAGGGATACAGCGGCAAACAGTTATCCCCATATCACATGGGGAGCGAAAAATCTGCAAAGGATGTTACGAAGAAATACATAGATTCCGCCAAGCCCCGCATGGGTAAGGTTCGATACGAGAACGGGTACCGCTCCAAAAACCACAAAGAAGAAATAAATGTTGCAAATCAAATTAGAGAGCTGTTCGGTGGGAAAATTGTGCTATTGAAAGAATCGCAGACGCCAGGTATGAAAATGCCAGACATGCTGTGGAAAGGGAAGCAATGGGAAATAAAGTCGATTTCCACAGAAAAAGCCGCAGATAGCGCTCTGCGCAAGGCGATAAAGCAGATACACGGGAACCAAGGCGGGGTGATTTTTGATGTTGCCGATGGGATTGATAAGCAAAAACTAATTGATGTATTGGATGCGAGAGCAACAAGAAGCAAATCGTTTAATGCAGATATAATTGCGCTGCATAACGGGTCTGTCCTCTTTGTGCGGCGATATAAAAAATGAGGCAACCCCCCACCAGAACGGGCGGAGGATTACCTCGATAAAACGGAAACATGAGTTTCCTCATTGGTAGTATATGCAATCCCCGTAAAAAAGTCAAGAGGTATTTTGTGATGAGCGTTGAAATCACCGACAACAGCAAAGAAGTCTCTGCTGCCATCAAAGCGGCGCTGCTGCGCGGGCTTGAAAAATGCGGGCTGGTGGCAGAGGGATATGCGAAAAAGCTGTGCCCCGTGGATACCGGAAATCTGCGCAACAGCATTACTCATGTGGTAGACGAGCAGGAACCGGCGGCAATCATCGGAACAGATTCTGAGTACGGTGCGTATGTGGAATTAGGAACCGGCATTTACGCCGAAGGTGGCGGCGGACGGCCTACACCGTGGGTGTATCAGGACGCAAAGGGAAATTGGCATTACACGCGTGGCAACAAGGCACAGCCGTTTTTGAAACCTGCTGCCGCCGACCATGCCATCCAATACCGGAAGATATTGGAGGACGAACTGAAATAGGAGCTAATTGCTTACAAATTGTATGCAGTTGGCTTTTTTTGTTAATTACCGCAAAGGACAGCGGTTTTTATAAAACTATCGTTTCCGAAGGAACGGAACCGAAGAAAAGGAGATAGTGTCATGGCACTTACACGAAAACTTTTGAAGGGTATGGGGCTTACCGATGAGCAGGTTGATACCATCATCGAGGCGCATACCGACACCGTGGACGGCTTGAAAGCTGATGTCAGCAAGTACAAGGCGGACGCGGAAAAGCTGCCCAGCGTCCAGAAGCAGTTGGACGATCTCAAGGCGGCAGGTGACAACGGCTATCAGGAGAAGTACGAGAAAGAGCACAAGGCTTTTGAGGACTTCAAGGCCAATGTCACGGCAAAGGAGAGCAAGGCGGCAAAGGAAAAGGCCGTGCGTGCTTACTTTGAGAGCAAAAACATCACCGGCGCGAATTTGGACCTTGCGATGCGCGGCTGTGGCGAAGAAATGGCCGCATTGGAGATGGACGGCGACAAGATCAAGGACACCAAGAGCCTTGATGCGCTCGTAGACGGCACCTACAAGGGGCTTGTCTCCACCACACAGACGCACGGAGCGAATCCCGCCACCCCCCCGGCAAACACCGGCGGCGCAAAATCCCGAGAGGACATCTACAAGAAGGACGATAAAGGCCGCTATGTGATGTCTACGGCGGAGCGCCAGAAAGCGCTTGCCGATCTGATGGCAAGCGAAAATAACTGATTTTTTGAAAGGAGCTATTTATGGCTGCGAAAACTAACGTAACAACTTCTGCACAGTTTACCACTTCCGCCCGTGAGGTGGATTTCGTGTCCCGCTTCGCCGATAACTGGGACGCACTGCGTAACATCATGGGTATTATGCGTCCCATTCGCAAGGCCCCCGGCACGAAGCTGGTTTCCTACAAGGCCAGCGTGGACGGCGGTCTCAAGGGCGGCACCGTGGCAGAGGGTGACGAGATTCCCTTTACCAAGATGAAGGTGGCGCCTGTTGCCTATGGCGACATCGACATTTCCAAGTATGCCAAGAGCGTGACCATCGAGAGCGTGGCAAAGTACGGCGCTGACGTTGCCGTGGAGAAGACCGACGAGGCTTTCCTCGTGGCCCTGCAGAACAAGGTCCTGACCGACTTCTACACCTTCCTCGGTACCGGCACTTTGAAGGTGACCGAGAAGACGTGGCAGCGTGCTCTGGCTATGGCAAAGGGCAAGGTGCTGGACAAGTTTGCCGGTCTCGACAAGGACGTGACCGAGGTGGTGGGCTTCGCCAACATCATCGACGCTTACGATTACCTGGGTGACAAGGAGATCACCGTGCAGACGATGTTCGGCATCAACTACGTGGAGAACTTCATGGGCTACCGCACCCTGTTCCTGCTGCCCGAGAAGTACATCGCCTCCAAGAAGGTGATCGCTCTGCCCGTGGAGAACATCGACCTGTACTATGTAGACCCGAGCGACAGCGACTTTGCCAAGCTGGGGCTGAATTACACCGTGAAGGGCGAGACCAACCTGATCGGCGTCCATGTTGACGGCGATTACAGCCGCGCCACGGGCGATATGTACGCCATCATGGGCATGAAGCTGTGGGCTGAGTATCTGGACGGCATTGCCGTGGCTACCGTTTCTGTGGCCGGCGCGGGCTAAATAGGGGGGCAGCGTAATGCTTGAACAAGTCTTACGGCACTTGAACAACTGGTTCCTTGTGGAGATTCACGAGGGCACGTTCGCCGTGGAGAACGGCAGCATTGCGCTGCCCTTTCTCCTGACCAATCAATATTTCCGCATCTGCGGCTCTGTGTTTAATGACGGTCTGCATCAATATCCGGCGGCTGACCTTACGGATGAAACCTTTACCGGAACGGTGTGGGTGTTGGCTGTTCCGAAGGCTGTGGTTTTGCTTGCCGAAGATATCGCCGCGTGGGAAGAAAAGAACGGTGAAACCGTTTTAAGCCCGTACACGAGCGAAAGCTTCGGCGGGTACAGTTACACAAAGGCAAGCGGCGGAAATGCCGACACGAGTGCCGGGACGGGCTGGCAGGGCGCTTTTAAAGGCCGGTTAAATGACTGGCGCAAGCTCAAGGGGGTGGAACCGTGAGTTTACTGGACGATTTTGCCCACAAGTGCATTTTGATGGAGAAAAAGCGCACGCCTGACGGAGCGGGCGGCTACATCACTGCGTGGGAAGAGGGCGCGGAATTTCTCAACTATCAGGCGCTCGACACATCGATGGAAGCGCGCAGGGCGGAAAAGGAGGGTGTGACCTCGGTATATTCCGCGCTGGTCAACCAGAGCGTTCCCATCGAGTACAACGATTATTTCCGCGATACGGAAACGGGGATTACCTATCGTGTGACCTCGAATCCCGAGGAAAAGGCTGCGCCAAGGTCCGCGGGGGCGACCGTCCGAGCGCTGAAATTCTTCACCGCCGAACGAAAGGAGCTGCCGAAATGACAAAGGACAAGGCACTCCATGCGTGGTTTTCCCAATTCCTCCCGTCGTATCCGACCTCGAATGTGCCGGAAGACGCGACCTTTCCGTGGCTAACCTATGAGCTTATCACAGGATCATGGGAGAGTGGCGAGATCGCGCTGACGGTCAACCTCTGGTATTACACCGAGAGCGAAGCGATGCCCAACGCAAAGGCACAAGAAATCAGCGACGCAATCGGCATGGGCGGCTGTATGGTCGCCTATGACGGCGGAGCAATGTGGATCAAGCGTGGCTCCCCGTGGTGTCAGAACATCGCGGACGAAAGCGATAAAAACATCAAGCGAAGGTATCTCGACATCACGGTGGAATACCTATCGCAAAACTGATGAAAGGAAGAAAATATGAAATTCACTAAAATTCCCTCCGATGCATTTCAGAAGCTCCAGATCAACGCCGGTATTTTGACCACTGACTTTACTCCTGCCACCGGCACCATCGGAGAGGCGGGACAGATCGGTGCGACTACCGGCGGCATTAGCTTTACCGCAACGCCCACCTATAAGGACTATGGAGAGGACATCGACAACTGCCCCAAGAACATGAAGGAACTGAAACGGGTGGATTCCTGGGAGGCGAAGATTGCGGGTACGTTCATTAACGCAGACACCAAGATTGCAAAGAGCCTTTGCGGTGCTGCCGATGTGGGTACCAGCGATGGGAAGGTCACGCCTCGGAACGATCTGTCGGACGCTGACTTTGCCGACATCTGGCTGGTGGGCGACTACTCCGACAAGAACGGAGATAAAAATGGCGGCTTCATCGCCATCCACCTGATGAACGCACTGTCTACCGGCGGCTTCCAGCTGAAGACCAGCGACAAGGCGAAGGGGCAGTTCGCGTTTGAGTATACGGCCCACTACTCCATGAGCGCACAGGACACTGTGCCATTTGAGATCTACATCAAGGCCGGTACGGCGGAGGCGTAACACCATGAAACTGTCAAAAATTAAGGGGGAACGAGTGTTTGATGTTATCGCAGACATCATCGATCCTATTGCCAACATAGCCGAGGACAAAGTAGCCGCAGCGTTGTTTCAGCGTCAGAAGCTCCCGGATGGCGTAAATGCAAAGGACTTTGTATTGGCAAGGGTTAAGAAATCTGCTCCGCTGCTTTTGCGTGGGCACAAGAAAGATCTGATCGCAATTTTGGCGGCTGTGGAAGGCGTGCCTGCAAAAAAATATGCCGCCGGGCTGACGCTTGCCAAGTTGTTGGTTGATGTTACTGAGCTTATGACGGACGAGGCCTTTACAGACCTTTTTACATCTGCGCAGACCGAGACGGCAGAAACGCCGTCCGGCTCTGTGCAGGAGAATATCGGGGAAGCCAAAGAGTAAAGCCATTTCTGTCATACTGTGTAGCGCGGTATAAGCAGGATGCAGAAGAAAAAGCATATCGAATTTATGCTGCTGACCTGCTTAAAGTAATATGCGAGCGATGCGCGGGCGTGTCAATCGATAAGCGATATATTGAAATTATAGATGTGAGCAAAAAAGACAACCGCTCCTGTGAAGAAATCACCAGCGATATTGTCAATCGGTGCGGGTTACAAGTTAAAAAAGCCGCCCCGTGAAGGGGCGGCGGGCGAATATGCGTTACTTGAGGACATAATCAGAAATCATTCTTCCGATTTTCCCGATGTCTGTGCCTCCCTTAAACTCAAACTTTGCGACATAACCATTGGAGAATGTCAGAACAAGTTCGCTATCCGGGATGATTTCGGCAAATCCTGGGGTTTGCACGGAGAAAAACTGCACTTTCGAATAGGGCATAGAGCTGAAGGACTTGCGCTTTCCTGTAATCCCCTGTACATCAACCGATATGACTCGCTTGTTAGTAAAAATCAGCTGGTCGCGGACGGTCTTAAATGCGGCAGCGATTTCTTCCCCATCAATCAACAAGCCATTCACTTCGCCACGCACATCAGAAACGGGAATCGGCTTTAAGTCCCACGCAGAATCTTTGTTAAAACTTATCATAAATAATCCCTCCTTGCCGATAGCATACCATACTCCCAATGGAATGTCACGAATAATTTTCAGAATTTACAAAGAGAGCGAGGTGAACGCATGAATCTTCTTGATCTGTTTGTGAAAATATCTGTGCAAGACGAGGCAAGCGAAAATGTAGAGACATTATCAGGAAAATTCAAAAATGGGCTTGCCACTGCGGCTAAAGTCGGCGCCGCAGCTGTAAGTGCGGCTGCTACCGGCATTGCTGTGCTTACGAAAAATGCGCTTAACAACTATGCTGAGTATGAACAACTGGTCGGTGGCGTTGATACGCTATTCAAGGATAGCTCTGCAAAAGTTCAAGAATATGCAGCAAATGCATATAAGACTGCTGGCCTATCCGCTAACGAATATATGGACACAGTTACAAGTTTTTCTGCGTCCTTGCTGCAATCGCTTGGCGGTGATACAGAAGCGGCGGCAGACATGGCTAATGTTGCAATCACGGATATGTCTGATAATGCCAATAAAATGGGCACGGATATGGCATCTATCCAGAACGCCTATCAGGGGTTTGCAAAGCAGAACTATACCATGCTTGATAACCTGAAGCTTGGCTATGGTGGAACAAAAGAAGAAATGCAGCGCCTTATTGACGATGCAAACGCTCTAAACGCTGCCCAAGGTAAATACACAAATTACAGCATTGAAAGCTATGCGGATATTGTCAGCGCAATCCATGATGTTCAAGTTGAAATGGGCATATACGGAACAACGGCAGATGAAGCAAGCACCACCATCCAAGGCTCTGTTTCATCCATGAAGGCCGCATGGAGCAACCTGCTTACCGGCATTGCTGACGATAACGCCGATTTCAAGACACTTATAGAGCAGTTCGTTGATAGTCTTGTTACCGTTGGCGAAAATATCATTCCGCGCATAAATATCATCATCCAAGGGCTTACGCAACTCATAACAGAAGCGTCCCAGACAATCATTCCGTTGGCTGTGCAGATTTTGCTTGAAAACCTGCCGAGCATTGTTGCTGCTGGCATGGATTTAATCATTGCGCTTGTAAGCGGCATCTTTGACAACATCGATATGCTGATTGACTGTGTGCTGGAAATGGTTGATGTCATAGTCGATAAGCTGATTGACAACTTGCCGAAGCTGATAGATGGTGGAATCAGGCTGATTGCTGCACTTGCTAATGGACTGATTCGTGCCATACCGAATTTGGTATCCAAAATTCCCCAGATTATTTCGTCTATCGTGAAGGGACTTATCAGCGGCATCCCTGCAATTTTCGATGTCGGCAAGAACATAGTCGAAGGACTTTGGAACGGCATCAAAAACATGGGTTCGTGGGTTTCTGGAAAAGTAAAAGACTTTTTCGGTGGAATTGTAGGTGGAGTTAAGGATTTCTTGGGCATCCACTCCCCGTCTAAAGTGTTCGCCGGTATTGGCGGCTTTATGGCTGAAGGTTTGGGCGAAGGCTTTGACGATCAATTCAAGTCCGTAAAAAAGGGCATTGAAAACAGCATGAACTTTGACGCTGGCATCATTACGGCAGATGCAAACATCAGCAGGCACGATACAAGCGGTTCTTACGGAGCGGCAAGCACAAGCGGTGGCGGCGATTCCGGCAAAATTGTAATGCTGCTGGAACAGTATTTGCCTATGTTGGCAAATATGAAAGTCATCATGGACAGCGGTCAGGTTGTCGGTTTGCTTGCCCCCGGCATGGATGAAGAACTGGCTAAAATCAACGCAAGGAGGGCGAGGACCGTATGATGGGGAAAGTATTTTTTGACGGAAAAGACACCTACACAGAATACGGCCTGCTGCTTGCAAGAAAGTCCATAGCTCTGCCGGAAGTCCGCACGAACATGATCGATGTTCCGGGCCGGGACGGACTGCTGGATGCATCCGAAGTGCTGCCCGGAGAAGTCACCTATAAGAACCGTACTATTACACTGAAGCTCACCGGCGTGGACACGGTGAGCGGCAAGACATGGCCTGCTACGATTTCCGATTTCTGCAACAAAGTCCACGGCAAGCACGTTAAAATAACATTCCCCGAGGACACCGCCCATTTTTACAGTGGGCGGTGCTCCGTTGGGCAAGTGGAGCTTGTCAAAATGATGCAGACCATCCCGGTCACGGTTGACTGCGACCCGTGGAAATACAAGAACGCAAAAACCACTGTTTCCCGCTCTGATTTGGACACGGCGTATAAACAGCTTGCGCTACCGAATGAAAGCCGCCCTGTTATCCCGACAATCACGGTGGCGCAAGATACCGTATTGCTTTGGGGCGGCAACACAATCAACGTCAGCGCAGGGGATCACATTTTGCCAGCCGTTAGGCTTGCGGCCGGCAACAACATCTTGAAAGCCAAAGTCGCAAGCGGCACAGGTAGCATAACTGTGACGTATCAGGAGGCGAGTATGTAATGTATCAGCTAAAATACAAGGACTACATACTGCATGATATGCGCCTTGCGGATGAAAAGATTATCGTCCGTGACCCCTCTGTTAAGCTTGCGGTGGGCAAAGCGGGTGAGATGACTTTCACGCTGTGCGCTGACCATCCGTATTTAAGCAATCTTCGGCGCATGAGCGGCCTTGTGGAGCTGCTTGACGGCACTTTGCCCATATACAGGGGCAGAATCACCACCGACACAAAAGACTTCTACGGGGCGCATAAAATTGAAACAGAAGGCATTATGGCGGCGCTGAATGATAGCATCATCAAGCCATTCAGTTTCCCGGAAGATTTCAAGGATGATGATGACTACAAAGCCGCAGCAGCAAACGGGAATGTGGTTGATTTCTTCTTTCGCTGGATTTTGGCGCAGCACAACAGCCAAGTGTCCACGGAGCAGCAAATCAAGCCCGGTGTTTGTACCGTCACCGATAGCAACAACTACATCACCCGCAGCGCATCAGAGTATGCAACGGCAATGTCCACGGTATCCGACAAGCTGATTAAATCGGCTTTGGGCGGGTATCTCCTGATCCGATATGAGGATGACGGGAACTATCTGGATTATTACGCTGCGTTGCCGCTCACAAATACGCAGTCTGTGGAATTTGCTGAAAATCTCCTTGACCTTTCCAGCGAGACGGACGGAACAAACATTTACACCGCTATTCTGCCAGAGGGCAAGGACGGCTTGACCATCGAAGCGCTGTCAGATGGTGATTTGACAGATGACCTTGTTAAATCCGGGCTTACTATTTATAGCAAGTCTGGCGTGGCCACATACGGGCGCATTACCCGGCACGTCAAATGGGATGATGTGACTGTTGCCGCCAACCTTCAGGCCAAGGCAAAGGCGGCGCTGGCTGACAATGGCCTGTCCATGCCGGAGACCATCACCTGCAAGGCAGTTGATTTGGGCTGGCAAGATGGCATCCAGCATTTCCGGGTGGGCCGGATGACGGCCCTTTTCAGCACTCCGCACGGCTACAGCGCGTCCTATCCGCTGATGGAGTTGGCCCCGGATATTCTTGACCCCGGCAACACACAAATCACGCTGGGTGCTACCCAGCAAACCTACACGGGGGCGCAGATAGATGCCAAGCATGAAACGGATAAACGCATCGAAAGCACACGGCAGGAGATTTCTGAGCGGGTGGACGAATCTTCAAGCCAAGTGATTCAGACCACACACCAGCAGATTACCGATCTGCAGCGGAATGTCAACTCCATCATCCTGTCCGCTCTGGAAAACTATGTAGAAACCGGGGATTTTGACAGATACAAAGAGGAGGTCAGCACAAAGCTGTCTGTGCTGACTGACCAGCTGAGCATTGACATCACTAAGGTAACCGAGCGCATTGACAAGGTGGACGGTGATTTGCAGCGTAAATACAGCGAAATCACAAAGGCTTTCCGTTTTACGTCTGACGGCCTAATCATTGGCGAAACGGGCAATGAAATCCTGCTGCGGCTGGACAATGATGTGTTGCAGTTTGTCCGCAACAACACACCGGAGTTGCAGATCACCGCAGAGGGCGTGGAAGCAATGCGTATCAAGGTATCTATCCTCTGCATCGGAAACGTGGTTTGGACAGAGGACGAAAACTGCGATGTAATTGCCAGTTGACAGGAGTTGAGAACATGGCGTCCATTTACAGCAGCACAAACAAAGGCTGGCGCTTGCGTCTGGATTGGTCAATCACAGGCCAGTCTATCGCAGACAACAAAAGTACATTAAGTCTTGATTTGTGGGTATATGACGGAACCGGATATTCCCAAAACGAGAGCAGCGGCGAAGCGTATTATATACTTCAGGGCGAAAAACGATGGAATCCGTATAATTACAGTTCCACCGGATGGTACAAACTGGGCAGCAAGACTATTACAGTCAGCCATAATGCAGACGGCACGAAAAGTATTGCGCTGACAGCAGAATGGGACTGTGGCTTTGACAGCTCCTACACACCACGCCATTTGTCCTTGTCGGAAACGGTGACGCTGACTACCATTCCAAGAGCGTCCACGGCCACCACAAGCGGCTCCACGCTGGGGGAGACCTTGACCATCACCATCAAGCGGGCCAGCAGCAGCTTTAAGCACAAACTCTATTACACATGCGGCAGCGTCAAGGATCAACTGATTGCAGAGAATGTAAGCACATCGTACAGTTGGAATGCGCCGCCTGTGTCTCTGGCACAGCAAGCGCCAAACGCAGAGACTGTGGCGCTCACACTCACAGTAAAGACGTACAATGGCAGCACCTATGTTGGGGCGTGGTCAACGGCTGTTAAGCTTGCTGTGCCGTCAACCGTGGTTCCGGCCCTGTCTGTTGCAATCAGCGATCCAACAGGAGTGTCCGACACCTATGGTGGATATGTGCAGCTGCGTAGCAAGGTCAAGGTAGATATCACCGCATCCGGGGTGCAGGGCAGTTCCATCAAGTCTTACAGTATCAAGGTGGGCAGCATTTACGCTGCGACATCGGCCAGTGGTACAACGGATTATCTGCCCGGTTCTGGCGAACTGACTGTTTCCTGTGCTGTCACAGATAGCCGGGGGCGCACGACTACAAAGACACAAAGTATCACTGTCCTTGCTTACAGCAAACCAGCAATTACTGCTATTTCTGCCGCCCGTTGCAATGCCGATGGCACAGCAAACCGGGCTGGAACTTATGGCAAGGTGACTTTCTCCGGGGCCATTACTTCTCTTTCTGCCAAAAACACCGCAGCATATGCGGTACAGTATAGGGAAGTCGGCGCTGAAGATTGGACTACGGCAGGCCGACCGGCGGCGGGAAACTACGATCCTGCTGATATTTCTGCCGTGTTTGCCGCAGACAAAAGCAAACGCTACGAAGTTCGGGTTGTGGCAACCGATGCCTTTGAAAGCATTGGCTCCACGTTGCGTGACCTCCCGGCAGCGTATGCTCTATACCATCTGGCAAAGCATCTGCTATCTGTGGGGCTGGGCCGTCTCTGTGACAAGGCAAACGCAATTCAAGTGGGGCTGGATGTTTATTTTGATAGGGATGTACAAATAGACGGCACACTGGCGGTAGGAGGGACGACGCTGCTGGATTATGCACATCCGGTGGGGAGTGTATATATCTCCACTGCGGCCACCGACCCTGTCGATCTTTTTGGCGGCGGGACGTGGGAACGCATAAAGGATGTATTCCTGTTGGCTGCGGGTGATACATACGCAGCTGGGGCCAGCGGCGGAGAAGCAGCGCATACACTGACCGCAAATGAGATGCCGAGCCATACGCACAATCCGGCCAATCAGGCGGGGTATTACGGCTTTATCACCAACAGCCAGAAGGCGTTCACCGTGGGTGATATGGGCGTTCAGAGCGGCAGCGGGCGGTACTATCCCTACGCATCGGCGGCATTTGACATCAGCCGAAACACGGCAACCGGTGCGACCGGCGGAGGGAAGGCTCATAACAATATGCCGCCATATCTGGCGGTGTATGCTTGGCGGCGAACAGCCTAATCGTCTCGCTGCGGGTCAATGGAAAATGGGGGTGTAAGGAGGTGATACCACCTTATAACATAGCCCCAGAGGAGAAAGGAAATTACTGAATGGAAACAATCGTCGTAGCTCTCATCACCGGCGGCCTGTCGCTGCTGGGGGTAATCATCACCAGCAACAAGACCACCCGTGATGTGCAGGCCAAGCTGGACACGCAGCAGGCCGTCACCGACACCAAACTGGACGAGCTGACACGGGAAGTCCGGGAGCATAACAACTTCGCCCGACGCGTTCCAGTGCTGGAGGAGCAGATTAAGGTCGCCAATCACAGGATAGCGGATTTGGAAAGACTGCCCAACCGCTGAGCATCGCAAATCTAAAGTATGAGGAGGGATATGTATGTATCGAGGTACAACCCCCACGCTGACCTTCCGGCTCCCTATTGATACAGGGAGCATCACGGCGCTGTCGCTGGCCGTGGCGCAGGCCGGACAGGTTAAAATCGAAAAAGCATTGTCGGATGTACAGCTGGACGGGAATGTTGTCTCATGCACACTGACGGAAGCCGAGACCCTGTCGCTTACTGCCGGGAGAGGCATTGACGCAAAGATACAGCTCCGGGTGGGCGTAGGGGCGCAGCGCATGGCATCTCAGGTATTTGAAGTGCCTGTGGAGCGTATTCTCCGGGATGGTGCGCTATGATCGAGTTTGCGGTAACTTTTTCTCCCGGCGCTGACCTGGAGGTCAACATGGGTCAGGTGATGGAGGTGCTTGCTACCGAGGAGCGGACGGTGGAGCTGTCTATGCCCTCCGGCAATCAGGTCATCCTGCCCACCAGCCGCAAAGGCATGCGTAAGGTGACGATTCAAAAACCGGACACCCTTTTGCCCGAGAACATCAAGAAAGATGTGGTGATCGGCGGCGTGACCGGCGCCCTTGAGGCACCACCGGCAGGCCCTTATATAGCGTATACGTCCCTCGACAGTTTTGGTAAAGTGTTTACTGCTAAATTTCGAGGAACAGTTGTTCCAGAGTATGCATTTGCTTATTTGGCGGAATTGACATCAGTAGATATGCCAGACAATGTAATTGCAATTGGTGATAATGGTTTTTATCGCTGCCCAAAGCTCCAATTAACAAGTCTCCCGCCCGGAATTACCTCACTCGGAGATTTTGCATTCTCTGATTGTTCAAAGCTAGCGTTAACAAGCCTCCCTTCTGGAATCACCTCAATTGGGGACCAGGCATTTAGGGATTGCTTTAGTCTCGCATTGACAGGTCTTCCTTCTAGAATTACCTCAATCGGAGATTACACATTTAGGAATTGTTCAAAGATGGTACTAACAAGTCTCCCTTCTGGGATTACTTCAATCGGAGATTTTGCGTTTCTAAATTGTTACCAACTATCATTGACGGCCCTACCCTCTGGAATTACCTCAATCGGACAGTATGCATTCAACAACTGCCCAAGGCTCGCATTGACAAGTCTCCCTTCTGGGATTACTTCATTGCCAACAGCCGCATTTCAGTACTGCCCAAAATTAGCATTGACGACCTTCCCGTCTGGAATGACCTCGATTGGGGCTTATGCATTTAAGCAGGGTACAGGTCTCGCATCAATAACCCTTCCCCCCGCACTCACTACAATCGGAGATTTTGCATTTGCCAACTGTACTGGGTTAGAAACGGTCAAATTTACGAGCACGGTATCCTCAATCCCAAATGGAGTATTTTCCGGATGCACAAAACTGTCTACCATTTATGTTCCGTGGTCGCAGGGGCAAGTAGCAAATGCTCCTTGGGGTGCGAGCAATGCCACCATCATTTACGATTATACTGAGAATTAAAAAAGGGAAGGAGACGGAAGTGAATGTACAATACCGACTAAACCGATAAACAAAGACTTATCAACATTTTTTGTGTGCCCGAATCGGGCAAGGAAAGGAGAAATTATGGAAACTTTTGGCATCGCAAGCGTGGCGGTCATCACCGTCATCACCTACCTCGTGGGGCTGGTGGGCAAGGCCAGCAGCATGAACGACAAGTGGATCCCCATCCTGTGCGGGGTCTGCGGCGGTTTGCTGGGGGCTGTCAGCTACTATCTGGCCCCAATCCCGGACTTCCCGGCGGGCGATCCCATCACCGCCATTGCCGTGGGCATCGTCAGCGGTCTGGCAGCCACTGGCATCAATCAGGCTGTCAAGCAGCTCAGCAAGGGGGAGTGAGGTATGGGTAAGCGCATCACTGCCGCATATCCCATCGCCAAGGCGGGCGGTATCCCCATCAACACCAGCATCCCGGCCAGCAAGGAGACCTATGACCGGCTGGGCGGGCGGGACGTGGCCTTTGTGGTGCTGCACTACACGGGCAACGTCAGCGACACCGCCGAGGCCAACTGCAAGTATTTCGCAGGCGGCGACCGGGAGGCCAGCGCGCATTACTTCGTGGATGAGGACAGCATTTACCAGTCCGTACCGGCCTGTGACCGGGCGTGGGCGGTAGGCTCTTCTGATCCGGTACATCCCCTCTGCCGCAACACCAACAGTATCTCTATCGAGATGTGCTGCTCCGGGAACTACCATGTTTCCGAGCGCACCAAGGCCAACGCTGCGGCACTGACGGCGGAGCTGTGCAAGCTGCTGGGCATCTCCGGCGTGGACACCTACGTCCTGCGGCACTACGACGTGACCGGGAAGTCCTGCCCCCGGCAGATGGCAGGGAAGAACAACGCGGAGTGGGAGGCGTTCAAGGCCAGCGTCAAGGCGTTGCTGAACGAGAAGCCAAAGCCCGCACCCGCACCGACGACGAAGGAGGAGACGATCAACATGGAACTGCGTATGCTGCGCCGTGGCATGGAGGGCAACGACGTCCGGGCCGCCATGCTGCTGATGAAGGACAAGGGCTATTACCCGGATGAAATTTGGAGCGGTGACAAGCTCTTTGGCCCCAAGATGGAGGCGGGCCTGCGCCGGATGCAGGCAGATCACGGTCTGGGCGTTGACGGCATCTTGGGCTCCAATAGCTGGAATTTCCTGCTGAAATAAGTGGTAAAATAAATCCACTGGAGGGCGCAGAGGACACCGCTACGCCGGCCTCACGCCCGTGCTAAACATCCGCACCTCCACGGCACACCGTGGGAAATGATAGATCAGCACAAAAGGATCCGCAAAAAACTATCCACTATGGCACCATGCCGCGCCACAGAAACAATCCGTGCGGTAGGGCTACCGGAAGACGAGGAAACCTGTGTAATTGACGTGGACGTTTTTGGCCGCACCTGTGTACAGACGGCGGCAAAACTACATATCAGCGTAGATGGATTTTACAAATTGCGCCGCCGCGCATACCAAAAACTGGCGGATGCATTCGATTCCTAAAAATAGCCGCGCCCTTTTTGGGTGCGGCTATTTTTCGTTTTTGCACACAATTGGTGTACACTGTAACTACATTATTGCAGAATCAAGGCAGAATCCGGGCAGTTTATTTGCCCGGATTTCTTTTATTATAGAGGCAAGGAGGCGGGAATATGTACGAGCGCTTAATCAAATGCGGGTTTACCGCGCAAATGGCACAGGATATTTGCATTCTGTACGCAGACGATCCCCAGGGGCTTTTAGCGTATGTGGAAATTGCTGAAAGCCTATATAGGGGTTGCAATCATGTATAAATATTTTAATCCAAATCCCTGCGGGAAAAACGTGTCCGATTGCACTGTCCGTGCGATCTGTAAGGCCACGGGAAAGGATTGGGGCGAGGTTTATCTCCGGCTGTGCATGCGTGGCTACTTGGACGGTGATTTACCCAATGCAAACGCCTGTTGGGGCGCGTATCTGCGGTCCTTAGGCTACCGGAGATACATCATACCGGACACTTGCCCGGACTGTTACACGGTCGGCAGGTTTGCCGATGAGCACCCGCGCGGGACATATATTCTCGCCCTCTCTGGGCATGTAGTGTGCGTTCAGGACGGGATCATCTATGACAGCTGGAACAGCGAGAACGAAATCCCGCTTTATTTCTGGGACAAAGAAACGGAGGAATGAACATGGCATATCCCTATTTCAACCCCTATTATCCGCAGCCGATGCCGGACAACCTCATGCAGATGCGGCAGATGCAGCAGCCACAGATGCAGCCCATGCAGCAGCCTATGTCGCAGCCAGTGCAACAGAACCCCATCGCACAAGGCGGCGTACAGTGGGTAAGCGGCGAGCAGGAGGCAAGAGGTTATCTCATCGCGCCCAACTCTGCCGTAGCACTGTGGGATTCCACCGCCCCCACCGTTTACCTCAAGCAGGCAGACGCAAGCGGGAAACCGACGCTCAAGATTTATGACCTCGTAGAACGCACAGAAACGGCCCCTAACGCGCCGCAAAAGCCGGGCGTGGAATTTGTCACCCGCAAAGAGTTCGACGCGCTGGCGGCGCTTGTGGGCGAAATAAAGGGCAAGAAAAAGCGCAAGGTAGAGGAGGACGAGGACGATGACTAACCCGTTCATGGCCGCGCTGGGCGGCGGGCAGGGGCCTATGGGGAACTTTGCCCAGATGGTTCAGCAGTTCAACCAGTTCAAAGCAAATTTCAAGGGCGACCCCAAAGCCGAGGTCGAAAAGCTCTTGCAGAGTGGTAGGCTAAACCAGCAGCAGCTTAATCAGCTACAGCAGATGGCGAAGCAGTTTCAAAGCCTGATGCAGTAATCATCAACATAAATCAACATCGTGGCCACGATTTGATGAATAAAATTTTTCAAAGGAGTGATACTATGTCTCTTTCTGACGGCGGCGTTCAGGCCACTATGCCTGTTGCGCCTACCGGCATGATGAACAGCGGCTTTGGCGGCTTCGGCGGCGATGGCGCGTGGTGGATCATCATTCTTTTCCTGTTTGTGTTCTGCGGCTGGGGCGGCAACGGCTGGGGAAACAACGCCGGCAATTCCGGCGGCGTGGTCGACGGCTATGTGCTGACCTCTGATTTTGCCAATGTCGAGCGCAAGATCGACAGTGTAAATCAGGGCCTTTGCGACGGATTTTACCAGCAGGCGCAGCTTGTCAACGGCACCAACATGGCGATGGCCAACGGCTTTGCACAGGCAGAGCTCTCCCGCAGTAACCAGCAGGCGGCTCTCATGCAGCAGTTGACTGCAATGCAAATGCAGGCCGCTGAATGTTGCTGCAACACCCAGCGCAGCATCGAGGGTGTGCGCTACGACATGGCTGCTCAGGCTTGCGATACCCGAAACACGGTGCAGAACGCGACCCGCGACATCATCGACAACGCCAACAGCAACAGCCGCGCAATCCTCGACTTCCTAACGCAGAGCAAGCTTTCCGACCTCCAGGCCGAAAACCAGGGCTTAAAGCTGGCGGCAAGCCAGGCGGCGCAGAACAGCTATCTGGTATCGCAGCTGCGTCCCTCTCCCATTCCGGCCTACACGGTGCAGAACCCCTATTGCTGCAACCAGTTTGCCTGTTGCGGCTGCTGACAACTGCATAGCATAGCTTTTTGTTGGCGATTTTGTTGACGTCAACAAAATGGTCGGCCCCGTGCCGATACTGACAACAACGCGGCGGGGCTATTGCCTCGCCGCTGTATTTTAACATGGTCGATTTCGACCAATTTAGAAAGGACTGATTATTTTGGCAGAGTACACAAACGCGAATATTGTGAGCGTAGCCGCAGGCCAGAACGTTCCCTTGACCGAAACGGCGGTCAATAGCAAGCCGTGTATCGTGCATCGCCAGGGCGCCGGCATTGTCACGTTGCGCGGCATCACCAATCAAAACCGCGCTCTGTTTAGGGTCTCCTATGGCGGCAACATCGCCATTCCCACCGGAGGCACGGTTGAGGCCATCACGGCGGCGCTTGCCATCAACGGAGAGCCGTTGACCAGTGCAACGGCGACCGTCACGCCTGCGGCGGTAGAAAACTACTTTAACATTTATGTTTCTGCGCAGGTCTGCGTCCCGAAAGGCTGCTGTCTGACGGTCGCAATGGGAAACACCAGCACTCAGTCCGTCAACTTCGCAAACTCGAATCTGACGGTTGAGAGAATTGCGTGAAAGGAGAATGGACATGAGCAAGAAAGCAATGTATGATCTGCGCGATATGCTCTGCAAGGAGCTGGACGAGATCAGCCGCAAGGGCGAGCTGGGCGCGGGCGACCTCGACATCGTGCATAAGCTGGCGAGCACCATCAAGAACCTCGACAAGATCGAGATGATGGAAGACGACGGTTATTCTCGCGACGGAGACTATTCCCGCGACGGTGATTATTCTCGCGGCGGCGACTGGCAGGCCGATATGCGTGGCACTTACGGCAGGGGCAGCTCCTATGCTCGCCGCGGCACGCATTACGTCCGCGGGCACTACAGTTGCGCCGACAGCATGGAGCACCTGCGCGAACAGATCAACGACATGATGCGCGAGACGGACGACGACCGCGTAAAAGAAGCGCTGCGGCGTGCCGCAAGCCTTATGGAGGAATAAAGGGGGTGCATCCCCTTGATCGACGAAAACGAGGTCAATCTGTGGATATCGCGGCTTGAGACGGAGGAATCGAGCTGGACCAATTACCAGAAGCTGGCGGCGCTGTACATCATCCAAAATCAAAACGTGCCCAAAGAACTGGAAAAGCCGATGTTGTATTCGGCAGCTCCGGCGCCGGTCAAGACCTATGCGGCTGAAACGGTAGGCAGCTACGGCGACAGCGATTTTTTGCAGGCCGTCTCCGACGTGGATCCAGCAAGAGCGTGGGAAGTTATGGACGAGCTTATGGACACCCTAAAAATCGTCAATGAGAAAGCTTATAACAGCGTGCTAAAAAAACTAACCTAAATCGCTACTACTAACACATTACTAACAAAGTTAATCTTGGCGAAAATAAAAAAGTCCGGGAACCCTTGAGATTCCTGGACTTTTTTGGTGGAGACTGCTGGACTCGAACCAGTGACCTCCTGCGTGTGAATTATAATCATTTTGAATATATAGGCACAAAATTTAATAAGAATAACAATATTTGTTGCGATTTTGCAACTTTTCGCAGAGCAATTTTGCAAGGGCTTGCCTTGGCTCCCGTCGGTAACTAACAAACTACTAACAAATTTTCGCCTTTTTAACGGCCTGCACCAATTCCTCCGCTGACGTATGGACGTATATATTTGCGGTAGTGGAGTAGTTGGCGTGGCCGAGGATCCTCTGTAGCGTTTCCGGAGCAATCCCCGCTTTTCTCGCCCAGCTCGCATAGGTGTGCCGGGTGGAGTGCGGCGTTTTGCGCTGGATTTTTAATTTTTCCAAAAGCGGGTAATAATCCCGGCGGCGGAAGTTTGCTGGGATTTTTTCCCCAGCATAGCCGGATATGAGCAGTGGGCCAGTAGCCTTATTTGCAAAATAGGCAAAGTATGGGATCCCTTCGGGGCGGATTGGGATGATCCTGTTTCGCCCAGCCTCCGTCTTTTCACCGCCGACCACATAATCTTTGTGATAATCTTTAGCCGGTAGGGAAAACAATTCCCCTATGCGCATTCCTGTGTAAATCAGCATGAGGATAATTTTTGCGGTGTCGCTGCCGTCCGCTTCCAGCCTGCTTATTTCAGCATCGGTAAATGTTTCTTTTTCTTTTTTTGTGTTTTCGGGGAGCTGGACGAATTTTGCAAAATTTGTTGTGATGATCTCCTCGCGCATGGCCCATGTGGACATCTGCGTTATGAGTTGCTTATACTTGGACACAGTGCTATGGGATTTATGCATATGGGCATCCAGTACGCCCTGGAAATCCGCCGTTTTTAAGTCCCGGAACTTCCGGTCGTGCAGCGGCGCAAAAATTTTAAATGCGCCGTCATAGCCTTCTATACCGTTTGGCCCTATTTTTTTGTAATGCTCCTCTTTCCAAGCGTCAAACACCTGGGCAAAGGTCATGTTGTACCGCTCCGTTAAATCCTTGCCTGCAAGACGTTCCAGCGCCGCTATAGCATCTTTTTTGGTGGGGTAATATCCTATAATGATTTTTTGCTTTGCAGCCACCCAGGGCCTGCGTCGGCGCCCGGCGAGCTTATACACTGTCCCGGTTCCGTTGGCCCTCCTCATTGCTTTTCCCATTTTTATCCTCCTACCCTATATTTTTATCAGTTTGATGGTGCCTGTAATATCGCAGCGCATTAATCAGCGAAGCAATGATTACACCGACGCCCACCGTAAGCAGAGCAAATAGCATCCAGCCGATTGATGTAATCTGCCCGTTGCGGATAAGCCCTGTGTGCGGGACGCTTGAATCAAACGCCAAATATCCAAATATTATGGATACGGCAATTGACAGCGAAAACGCCAGGATATACACCCAAATTTGCAATACGCGCTCCTTTTTTTCGTGCTTTGCCACTGATCCGGTCAGCTGCTCCATGCCGCCCTCCAAGTGCGCAATGCGTAGGGCTGCGCTATGCTTTGCATCTGCATCGGCCATTGCTCTGTGGGCCTCTGCCAGCTGCTCCTCCGTGGTTGGTCTCTTTACGATACCAAAATACTCATCTATAGACACACCGAGGGCGGCGCATATAAGCCCCATCTTGTATAGGCTTGGATCCTTTGAAGACGCAGAAAAGTAATTGCTGATCGTGGACGATGACAGATCTGTTAAATCGGCTAAGTCTTGCGTGGTAAGATGCTGGTACTCCTTTGCCTCTCTGCAAATATCCTGCAAAGTTTTTTCCATTTCTTCCCCTCCTGCCTTATTTTGGGCAAACCTCTCCGTTCGTTTTTACCGGCTAATCGCATATTATCCGGTTTTTGGATTGACTTGCCAAACAACAAACTGATACTGTGGGTATGCGGCCAAGAGCCAGTGACGGCGATAGGCGGCAAAAAATCCCCACCGTCCGGTGCGGGGGCGGTGGGGACTATATGAAATAATTTTCTATGGCGTTCACTTAATCCCCAATAGCTTGCCGACTTTTCTTTGCCGCCCCGCCTTTGTTGTAGGAATTCCCGTTGCTTTTGCAATCTTGCGTTTTGCGCTGGTAATTCCAAGCGCACGTTTCCAGCTAAATGAAAGCCCTGGTATTTTAAAGGAAGATTTTTTAGCCATTTCTAATTATGCTCCTTCTTAAAAAATTTTTTGTATTGTTGCCCTAAACTGTGCAACAAATGCCATATTTTGACTATAGGTAGATAAACCGAAAGGAGAAATAATGTGGATTGGAAGCAGAAAAATATAAAGATGGAAATTGTAAGCTGTGAAACGAAAAATAAATGTGATATAATAAAGAATGCAGAGCATATTGCGTTACTTTCTGAGGCGATTTCTTTAGCGAGTAAAATGACCCGCGATCAGTTTGATAAAATTATGGAGGCGATAAAATGAAAATTTGGGCTATCAGTAAAGAAAACGGCTACGAGCGCGAAATACTCATAATTAATCCTCCAAAGCCCCGCGGGCGGCTTTGATAAAAATCCGCAGGGTTTCCTTATCCATTTTTTTCAAAAGCTCGACAGCTTCTTTCAAATCTTCATCTTTCATCCCGCCCTCGATCTCCGGATCGGGGGCTTTTTTTGCGCCCTCCGAAGCTTCGGGGGCATCTCCGTAAAGGAGGTATTCCACGGGAACACCAAGCACTAAAGCCGCTTTTTGTAGCTTTTTAAGGCTGGGACTATGCATTCCCGTGTTCCATTGTGAATAAGAACCGGAAGAAATCCCGCTTTTTTCATAAAAGACTTGTTTCGGCATCTCTATTTCTGCCAGACGAATTTCAATTCGCCGCAAAACAGATGAAGTATCAATTTGCATAAAAAGTACCATTAAAATTTAGCAATATTTAACCCTTAACAACTCTAAGTTTTTATTGACATTAAGGAAATACTTAGGTATACTTAAACTTGCAGAGGGTAATACAAAACCGAGCCCCCTGCACTTAGCGGACTGCGGAAAATATTAAGGGTTGTTGGCACTTCCATAATACCACAGTTTGCTAAGTTGTCAAGTAAAACTTAGTTTTTGTTGATTGCGGAGAGGGAAAGCCGCCCTGATGCCGTAACATCGTGGCGGCGGCCGAGCAATTAGACCGGCGGTTGGACGATGCGGAGCCGGCTAAAGCTTTTGCACTTTTCCTCGCCGTATTCAACGGAAACTAAGCAAGAATCAAACTGGAGGTGACAGAATGAGTTTTCGCAGCGCTCGGGTGGCCGCTGGGCTAAGTGTCCGGCAGGTCATCGAGAAACTAAAGGTGACGGATGCGGCGGTTTACATGTGGGAGACCGGCACGCAGGCACCGAGGGCCAGCCGCTTGCCGGAGATCGCCGAGCTGTACGGCTGCACGGTGGACGAGCTGTTGAAGAAGGAGGATGACAAATGATCGAAACCATGACGCTGCACCAGGCATCGAAGTATCTTAGAGATAAAGGCTTGAGCCTTTGTTCTGACACTCTGGCCGACGGCCTGGAGCAGGGCGTGTACCCCTTCGGCGTGTGCATCCGCACCGACCGCAGCCGGGTGTTTCAGATTTTTAAAAAGAAGCTGGATGCGTGGATCGCGGAGCGGGAGGAGTAAACATGGACGGGTACACATTGACTTTGGTCATCATCGGAGCCGCAACGGTGAGTTATTGGCTCATGCGGCTGGTGGACAAGCTGGACGGGAAGTAACACAAACGGAGGGAAAGACGATGAAAGCATACACGGGATTTGATAAAGACCTGAAATGCAGAGGATTTCAGTACGAAGTAGGCAAGGAGTACGAGGAGGAAAACGCCTCTTTGTGCAAAAAGGGATTCCGCGCCTGCGAAAACCCACTGGACACATTCCGCTATTACGCACCGACAGATAGCCGGTACTGCGAGGTGGAGATTGAGGACAACGGAGAGCGCAGCAGCGATGACAGCAAGGTTTGCGGCAAACATATCAGGATTGGCGCGGAAATCGGCTTGAAAGGCGTTATCAACGCTGGTGTGCGGTTTGTGTTTGATAAGTGCGAGAGCGCAACCGAGGAATGCGCATCGGGCTGGAGTGGTAACGCCGCCGCATCGGGCTGGAGTGGTAACGCCGCCGCATCGGGTGAGAGTGGCAACGCCGCCGCCTCGGGCGTGAGTGGCAACGCCGCCGCATCGGGCGAGAGGGGCAACGCCGCCGCATCGGGCTGGAGAGGCAACGCCGCCGCATCTGGATTGAGGGGCACGGCTGTCGTAACCGGTGCCTCTGGCGATGCATCCGCATTGGGCAAACAGTGCCTTGCCGTGGCATGGGGCGCAGATAGCCTTGCAAGAGGCACTATGGGCAACTGGATTGTTGTCTCCGAGCGTGACGATGATGGCAACATCATTGATGCCAAAATCGCAAAGGTGGACGGCGAAACCATCATGGCGGACACATGGTACAAACTGGAGAATGGCGAGATCGTGGAGGCATCGTAATGTATTTGTGTGATTATTGTGGTGCAGTGTTTCATTCGCTGGATTACATCGAGGAAAAGTCCGATGAGTGCGGAAACAGCATAATTTATGTCTGCCCAGAGTGCGGAGAGGAGATTATCCCCGGAGAAGCGGATGAATGTCCTGTTTGCCACGGCTGGAAGCCGATGAAAGCCGCTATGTGCCACAAGTGTGAGCTGGAAACGATCAGAAATTTCAAGCTGGCTATACGGAAGTTCTCCGATGTGCAGCTTGATTATATTTCCGATCTGACGGAGGGTGAGTATCTCTCGGAGTTTTTGCATAAGGGGGGCTTGGGATGATAAACGGTGTCCTCCGGTACATAAAAGCTACAGTGGAAATCCCATTCCCGGAGGGGAAAATGTGCTGTAACCTCTGCCCACTGCTGGAGACTTATTCGCAAAATCAATGTCGGAGAACAGGCGAGTATCTGTTAGACACGAGAATCGTCGGGGCATATTGCCCGCTACAAGTTGTTGATGAGGAGAAAACCGAATGATGAATATCTACGAGAAAATCGCTGCAATCATGCAGGATGTCCAGTATTTGGCAAAGGACGATCATGTAGAGTTTGGCAGCACCAAATACAAGGCACTGAGCGAGGAGAAAGTAACCTCCATCATGCGTGCGGAACTGCTGAAACACAAACTGGTTGTATACCCAATCGCACAGACAGCCGGGAGAACTGGGAACATTACCCACGTGGATGTCATCTACCGCATGGTCAACGTGGAAAACACGGAGGAATACATTGAGATTGCATCCTGCGGAGATGGAGCAGACACACAAGACAAGGGCAGCGGCAAGGCCATGACCTATGCGTTTAAGTATATGTGGCTGCGGACCTTTGCACTTCCCACCGGCGAGGACCCGGACAAAATTTCTTCCGCCGAGCTGGACGAGAAGGAGCGGAACGCTGCTCCGGTGTGTGAGCGATGTGGAGCTGACATTGTGTCCGTCAGGAAGCGCAACGGCGAAATGTGGACGGTAAAGGACATGGTTAAGTACTCCAAGGGCCGCTACGGAGCGCAGATGTGCGCCGACTGCATGAAGGCCGCAAAGAAGGAGCAGGACAATGTTGCAGGCTGATGTGACCGCCGCACGGTGGCAGCAGGACAGCGATGGGGCGTGGCTGTGCCTCCGGGTGCAGTCCCCCGCCTCTGCAATGACCATCTGTGACGAGATGAAGCCGGACAAGCAGTATGTGGCTCAGATCAAGCGCAAGGGAAGGAGCCTTGACGCAAACGCTTATGCGTGGGTGCTGCTGGATAAACTGTCGGCACACTATGGGATTCCGAGGAATGATGTGTACCGGGAAGAAATCAGGATCATTGGTGGTGTGAGCGATGTTGTGTGCATGGTATCAAAGGCGGCGGACGAGTTCTGCCGCAGATGGGAGGCAAAAGGAACCGGCTGGATGGCGGAACAAGGGCCAAGCAAAATTCCTGGATGCGTGAACGTGGCGGTTTGGTACGGCTCAAGCACCTACGACACAGAGCAGATGTCACGGCTGATTGACCAGATCGTTGCCGATTGCCGAGAAGCTGGAATCGAGACTATGACACCGCAGGAGTTGGATGCGCTAAAATCACGCTGGGGCGAAGCCCAGCCGTTGGGAGGTGATAAAGGTGACTGATGAAAGACGGTGCTTCCTGTGCGGCAGAAATGGAGCGGGTGACCCGCTGGAGCGGCACCATTAGGCACATCTTCGGCGGCGCGTACCGCAACAAAAGCGAGAAATACGGCCTTGTAGTGTATCTCTGCGGCGACCGATGCCACAGGAACGGTGGAAACGCTGTACACCGCAACGGGAATCAAATGCGTCTGCTGCGCCGATATGGTCAGTTAAAGGCCATGCAGGAGCAGAGATGGACGGAAGATGACTTCCGCCGTGAATTTGGAAAAAGCTATTTGTAAGGAGGAAAAATCATGGTAAAGAGCAAGGAATTGGCAGAACGGGTCATAGAACTCCACAAGAAGCAGGTCGATGAAATGATCGCTCTTGAGAAAGAGCGGGATAAAGCCATCAAGGCTGAAAAGTATGATGAAATGGCCGATGACCTGCGCAGTATGTACATCAGCTATATCGCGGCTGGTTTCACAGAGGAACAGGCATGGAAACTGACTGAAATTGTCGTTACCAACGTCGCTAAGAAATAAGGAGGACAACGATGGTAAACAGAATGATTTTGCAGGGGCGGCTTTGCTCTGACCCTGAATTGCGCCGCACCAACAGCGGAACAGCAGTGTGCAGCTTCCGTGTGGCGTGGAGCGAAAAGGTAAAGGACAGAGAAACGAAGCTGTTCCTCCCCTGTGTGGCATGGCAGGGAACGGCAGAGCTGATCTGCACCCACTTTGCTAAGGGCAAGGAGATCATCGTAGAGGGCAAGCTCTCCAGCCGGGAATACGAGGACAAGACTGGCAACAAGCGCACTGTGGTGGAGCTGACGGCGGACCGGGTACATTTCTGCGGCAGCAAGGACAGCGCACCGCAGCAGCCCACGCAGACCTTCACGGAGATTTCCGAGGACGACGGCGATTTGCCGTTTTAAGGCGGTGCGCCGATGCCGAACAGAATCATACGCGAGAGCATCTGCACCAGCGACAGCGTAGATAGGCTTTCATGGTTCGAGGAGGTCTTGTTCTATCGGCTGATTGTTTCTTGCGATGATTTCGGACGCTATGACGGACGGGCCGCAATTATCAAAAACAGGCTATTCCCTTTGAAAGAAAATCTTACTCTGAAAACTGTAGAAAACGCCCTTCATGGACTGGCGAGTGCTGGATTGGTTGCCCTCTATACTTCACAGGGCAAGCGCTTCCTCTACCTACCAACATGGGGTAAGTATCAGACACAGAGAGCAAAGGAAAGCAAATATCCTGAGCCTGTAGAGCCTACGCAAGCAGATGAAATCATTTGCAAACAAATGAATGCAGATGTCCCCGTATTCGAGAATCGAGAATCGAGAATCGATATACGAGAATCGAGAAGCGAGAATAATGCGCGCGAGGCGCGCTTCTCTCCGCCTTCTTTGGCCGAAGTTCAGGCTTATATCGCAGAACGGGGGTCTGCGGTTGACGCACAGCAATTCATCGATTTCTACGCCTGCAAGGGCTGGATGGTTGGGAAAAATCGCATGAAGGACTGGAAGGCCGCCGTCAGAACATGGGAGCAGCGCAGAAAGGAGGAAGCCGGTGAACAGCCAACAAAGCAAGAATACCATGTCGGAACATGGCTGTGACATCTGCGGAGGGCTGGGCTACACCGTCCGGCGCACGGAAAGCGGCGAACTGGTGAGCAGAACCTGCAAATGCGAGATCATCCGCCGGAATAGGCTTCGCATGGAGCGTTCTGGGCTTCTGGGACTGCTGGATAGCTGCACCTTTGAGTCGTTCCAAACTCAGGAGTATTGGCAACAGGCCGCAAAGCAGGCGGCGGAGAAGTATTTGACCGACTGGAAAGGCAAGTGGTTTTTCATCGGCGGCTCTCCCGGCACTGGGAAAACGCACCTGTGTACGGCAATTTGCGCCAAACTGATGGACGGAGGAATCCCTGTGCGGTATGTGCAATGGCGGGGAGATATTCCGGCAATCAAGGCAAAGGTAAACGATGCGGAAGCATACGCCGAAGCCATGCACCCGCTGAAAACCGTCCGTGCGCTGTATATCGACGATTTTCTAAAGGGCGGCGTAACGGATGCCGACAAAAACATTGCCTTCGATCTGCTAAATGCCAGGTATATCAACCCGGATGCAATCACGATCATCTCCACGGAGCTGACCATTGACCGCATTTTGAGCTGGGACGAGGCAATCGGTAGCAGAATCAACCAGAGGGCGAAGGATTATATGCTGAACATCGGGAAAAAGCAGAATTGGAGGTTGAAATGACCAAGCGGGAGGAACGGAGATGAAGCACCTTGGAGATATTACGAAAATCAACGGTGCAGAAATTGAAATCGTGGATGTTATCACGGGCGGATCGCCGTGCCAGGATTTGAGCATTGCAGGAAAACGCGCTGGATTGGCCGGTGCAAGGAGCGGATTGTTCATGGAGCAGGTCCGCATCGTAAAGGAGATGAGAGAGCGTGACAGAGCGAACGGACGGACAGGTGACATGGTCAGACCTCGGTTTATGGTCTGGGAAAATGTCCCCGGAGCATTCTCAAGCAACAAAGGTCAAGATTTCGCGGCGGCCCTCGAAGAGATCATCCGCATCGCAGAGACGGAAGCCCCCGATATTGAAGTGCCTGAAAAAGGCTGGCCAACTTGGGGGGGCTACCACGATGAAGTGGGAGGACGATGGAGCGTGGCTTGGCGAGTGCATGACGCGCAATACTGGGGAGTCCCCCAACGCCGCCGTCGTATCTCGGTTGTCGCAGATTTTGGAGGCGACACCGCAGGAGAAATACTCTTTGAGCGCAAAAGCGTGTCAAGGCATCCTGCGGAGAGCGGAACGGCGGGGGAAAGACTTGCCACCGGTGCTGAAGGAGGTGCTTCTTACGCAGTCCGAATCAGGGGGGGCTGCGACGGAGGAGGGAAGGGAGCCTTAGTCCAAGAGGACAAGGGCGGAACGCTTGGCATCGGCAAAGAAGGCGACCCATCACCCACGCTGACCGCTGGCGACCGCCACGGGGTAGCATATATCTCAGGGGTTGACGGCTACAATGGCGACATGACCGGCGATGTCGCATCCACGATTGGTGTCAACTGCGGGATGTCCACCGGACGAAATGGTGTTATGGAATTATCTGCCAACGAGAACGGCGGCATGGCGCAGGACAGCGTATTGTGCGCCGGGTTTAAGCTGGGCAACAGCGAACAGGCCCGGAGCATCGGATACGCCGAAGAGCAATCCCCTACGCTGAATGCGGAGTGCGGAGGAAACAAACCGGCGGTGCTGTGCCTGAACGATCAAGGCGGGAATGTGATGGGCGTGAGCCATGATGTTTCTGGGACGCTGAGAGCACAGGAGCATGGGCACCAGCCCTCCATTCTGGATATGAGTCACGCCTGCGATGTCATCAGGGACTGCGGCGAGGTAGCGCCCAGTCTGCAAGCCCGTATGGAAACCGGCGGCAACCAAATCCCGCTGACGTACCAAATGCAGGGATTCGGCGATTACTGCGAGGGGGAAGTTGCAAGCAGCTGCAAGCAACGGGACTTTAAGGACAGCACAGACCTTGTGTGTGCCGTTGACTGCCGGAACTTCCGTGAAGGCGGCGAAACAAACGGGACTTTGCAGGCAAAATCAAACGGCGGAATCAGCTACAATTTGCAGAACACCGTGAGAACGGGCATGATTGTGCGACGCCTTACCCCGATGGAGTGCGAACGGCTGCAGGGCTACCCGGACGGCTGGACAGACATTGGCGAGTGGATGGACAGCAAGGGCAAGCGCCACAAGGATGCGGACAGCCCCCGGTATAAGGCACTCGGTAATTCCATCGCCCTGCCTTTTTGGGATTTCCTGGCAAAGCGTATCAGTGCGCAATATCTTCGCCCTGTTACGATGGGCAGTTTATTCGATGGTATCGGCGGCTTTCCGCTGGTGTTCGAGCGGCACAACGGCAAGGGCACGGCACGCTGGGCAAGCGAGATCGAGGAATTTCCCATCGCCGTAACGAAACTGAGATTTGGGGAGGATTGACATGACCACATTACGCATGATTCCCGGCATTACATACACCCGGAAAAACCTTGAAGCATTGACCGGCATGCCGGACAGAGAGAACCGCCGGATGATACGGGAGCAGAGGCGGCAGGGTGTGCCTATCGTTGCCATGAAAGACGGCGGCTACAAGCTGGCGGAAACGGAGGAAGAAAAGCAAGCCTTACTTTCCATGTACCGCAAGCGGGCATTGGACGAGCTGGGGACATACCGCCGCCTTGCCAGAGCTATGCAGGTGGACGGGCAGATGGAGATGGGAGGTGGAAATGGAACGGTTTAACACTCCGCTGACGAAAGAGGCGGCGAAAGCACTACGAATTCTGCATCGGCGGTGGGGCGTATGACCCTGTGGACGGCTTGTGGAAGCCCACTGAAAAGGGGCTTGGCTACGCCAGAGTATTGGACTACATCGGAGTGAGGTATTGAAATGAGCATAAAAATTACCATACCCCTGCCGCCGGTTACAAAGAAAAACAGCCAGCGCATTATGCACAGCAGCAAGACAGGGAAATCGTTTATTATGCCGTCGCAGAAGTACATCGATTACGAGGCAAAAGCTGTGTGGTACTGCAAAAAGGCTGGTGTGCATGAGCCGATCGATTATCCAGTGGAGGTTAAATGCCTGTTTTATATGCCAACCAAGCGGCGAGTGGATTTAACCAATCTGCTGGAAGCTATGGACGATGTGCTGGTCAAGGCGCGGGTGCTGCTGGACGACCACTGCGGCATTATTGTCAGCCATGACGGGAGCCGGGTACTGTACGACAAGGAAAATCCACGCACGGAGGTGAGCATAACCGCCTATGAATGATTTTGACTATGACATCGTGCAGAAAAAGCGTGTTGCAAGAGGGGCGTTTGCCCATGTGAATCGCAAGCGTGGGAAATGCAGATTGCCCAGTGATTACCTCACTGCGGCACAAAAGAGGGAGATGAACGGGAAAATGAAAACATACAACGCCACACGGCCTATGCCTTGGGAAGATTTCAAGGCGATGCCAGACGACATTAAGCGGGAATATCTACGGAATATGCAGTCTTGCGGCGGTGCAGCTACATACCTTGCGGAAGAAATGGGCTGTTGCAGTGCCACCATCATAGAGTGTGGGAAAAAACTGGGGGTGCCGTTTGTGCGAGGTGGTCGGAACTTTGACTTGTGGCAAAAGAAACTATCGGAGTGGCACACAGCCGAGGTTCCGGCAGCAGAAACGCTGGAGAAGCAGTCCGATGGACCAACGCCGGTGCGAAGTGTGGAACCGTTGCACGTGCGAAGTGCAGAACTGCTACATGCACGGCTCACTATCCGAGGAGACCGGGAAAGCGTTTTGCAAAATCTACGCCTGCTTATGCCGGATGAATGTGAAGTCACGGTTGAGTGGTGAGAAGAGAGGGACGAGATGATGAACGCAAAGCTGTATCACGACAATTTCCAGAACTACAAAAAATACGGAGTTCCAAAGGCGCAGCTGGTCATTGCGGACATCCCGTATAACATCGGTGCGGATGCTTATGGCAGCAATCCGATGTGGTACAACGGCGGAGACAACTCCAACGGAGAAAGCAAGTTGGCCAAAAAGAGCTTTTTCAATTCGGACGGCTATTTCAAGATTGCCGAATATATGCACTTCTGCTCACGCCTACTGAAGCCTGAGCCGAAGCAAAGAGGGAAAGCACCGGCGATGATTGTGTTCTGTGCGTTTGACCAAATGCACACGGTTGCGGAGTACGGCGCACGGTACGGGTTCAAAAACTGGTATCCGATTTTCTTCTGCAAAAACTATTCTGCACAGGTGCTTAAAGCCAATATGCGGATTGTAGGTGCAACAGAGTTTGCTGTTGTTCTTTACCGGGACAAACTGCCAAAGTTTAACAACGGGAGGGAGCTGGATGAAAACGGCAAGGTCATCCGTGGTACTGGTAAGATGGTTTTTGACTGGTTCTCATGGGAGAGAGACGGGAAAGAGATTCCGCGCATCCACCCAACGCAGAAGCCCGTCAAGGTGCTGAAAAAGCTGATCGAGATATTTACAGACCCCGGCGATGTAGTGATAGATCCTTGCGCCGGGTCTGGGACAACACTTCGGGCGGCTGCTGAGCTGGGAAGAAAGGCCTATGGGTTTGAAATCGACCGGAATTTTTGCAAGTCTGCTCAGGAGAAGATGCTTGCCGAAAGTGACGAAATAACGCTGTTTGAGAGGAGATAGGGCAAGCATGAAGGAGCATATTACCACTGGAGGGAAGACTCTTTGCTGGACTTGTAGAAAAGCGTATGGAGGATGCTCATGGACAGAAGTAGACTACACAAAAAAGGGCTGGCCTATACGATTTGAGCCGGTAAAGGGGTGGAATGCAATCCCGACAAAAAATGAAAAATACACATCATTTTTGGCGGTAAGTTGCCCAGAGTACGATCCTGATGATAGAAAGGAGGATACACATGACGGCAGATTTTGCGGGTATGGGGAAGCGCCTGCGGGAGGCGAGGGAGAAGGAACTTATGTCGCAGAATGATTTGGCTTTGGAATCTGGTGTAGCACCATCGACAATCAGCTATATTGAGTGTGGACACAGCACCGCATCGGTGTGTGCTGGCACATATCTGTGATGCGCTTGTGGTATCTATGCAATGGATGGTATACGGGAGAGGAAGAAAATGAGCAGAAAGAGCATATTTACAGTTGTCGGAGGTGCGGCCCTTGGGCTGCTGATTGCCGCCGGGATATTGTGGGTGGAGCCACTTGCCGCAGAAGCGGAATATGTGGAGGAGCAAGAACCTGTTTCCCCGCTGGTGGCGGAAGTAATCCGACAAGAAACGCCACAGGAAGCCGCCTACACGCACGAAAGCACCATGACCGTGACAGCATACTGCCCCTGCGAAAAATGCTGTGGAGCGTATTCAAACGGCTATACAGCCACAGGAGCGAAAGCAACACAGGGCGTGACCATCGCTACGGACCCGGATGTTATCCCGATGGGGACGGAGGTTGAGATCGATGGGCATATCTACATAGCACAGGATGTGGGCGGCGCAATTAGCGGCGACCGCATTGACCTTTACTTTGATAGCCACGAGGACGCTTTGCGGTGGGGAGTGAGAGAAAAGATCGTGAGGTGGGCCGGATGAAAAGCCCCTGTGCGAAGGATTGCCCGGACAGGCTCCCCTGTGAGGCCTGCCGGAGGCGATCGAAGGATCTGGGCAGCTGCAGCCAGAGGATGGGCGGGCAGCAATGGCCCGGCTGCGTGGCGTGGATGGTGTGGTTCCGCCGGTGCTGGCAGATGGTAAGAGGGGAGGCCCCGGAGGCGGGGCGGAAAGGAGTATAGACATGGATGCAGTGGAGTTTATCCGGGAGAGAAACCGGATGTGTAAACATTTTCGTGGGTGTGCCAAGTGCCCTGCGGACGGTATGATATGCAGCACAATATGGGAGATGAATGACGCCGAAAGGCTTGTTCAGATCGTCGAGGAGTGGTCTGCTGCACACCCGCGTAAGACACGGCAGAGCGCGCTTCTTGAACAATATCCCTATGCAAAATGCGTTGATGGTATTTCGGTACTTTGTCCTGGATGGGTTGATACTTGTTTTTCTTGTCCTATTGATGGTAATAATAATGTTGATTGTAATACTTGTAGACACGAATTCTGGATGCAGGAGGTGGAGTGATGGAACGACTGACTGAAAAGCACTATCTTGGCACGGACCATTACATGACGTGTTCTGGTAATTGCAATGTGGACATGGATTGCATAGATTGCCCATCGTTTGACCGTCTGGTTGAACGCCTCGCAGCCTACGAGGACACAGGGCTGACGCCGGAGGACTGCGCAAGAGCGACTGAGATTGACGATATTTTGCTGGACGAGTATTACCCAATCGGAAGAATGCGCGAACTAATTAAGGCCGACAAGGACGGGCGCGTGGTGGTGCTGCCGTGCAAGGTGGGCGATACGGTGTGGGCCATTCTTGACGGCGCGAAATATGCAAGGGAATGTAAGGTTGACTTTGTGAATATCGGGAGTTTTGGCACAACTATTGTGTTTGTGGTAAAAGATGGGTTGAGAGAGCAGTACGGGGTTACCGCCGCTGCGTTCGGCAAAACCGTATTCCTCACCCGCGAGGAGGCGGAGAAAGCATTGGGGGCGATGAAGGATGGCAACGGTTAAGTGTGCGCTGGGCAAGCGAGGACGCCCGTCTCACGAATGGAACGACGGCAAGAAAGACCGCATCTACTGTCTCGGAAGGGTTGACCTGATGACGGATGACCCGTTGCCGGAGTGCGTAGTTTGCCCTGATTTCGTGAAAAAAGCACAGGATGACTTAGAGGCATTTTACGGGAGGGAGGAAAGAACATGACGAAGCATTTTTGTGGGATGTGAGATCAATCCCTCGTATGTAGAAATGGCCGCCAGAAGAATAGAGGAGGTGGAGTGATGGCGAGGCGTGAGGAATTGATGGAGGCGCTGGACGCTATCGAGACAGGGATGTGCCGGGTCAAGGAGAGCCGGGACATCTGGCAAAACGAACTGGTGTATGCACTGTGTCAGGCGGTGCGGCTGCTGCTGACGGAGGAGATTAAGGGGGAGCGGGCTTGTGAGTGAGGAGGCAGGATGCTAAGGATCGTGATGGACGTAGACAGGCCGGTGGGACAGGCCATCGGCATCAAGGAGGCGCTGGCCATGGACTTGGAGCGCTATGGGGACGTGCGGGTGGTATCCGTGGAGGAGATCACCCCGTGGAAGCAGGAGGTGATTGACAATGGATGAATACATCGAGCGCACGGAAAAACTCCTGCTTGCCATGAACGCCGGTGCGAGGGCAATCGAAAACACGAAGCGTTATCACGGTGCTGTTTACACCAAGGATGTGTTCTCGGAGAGCCCACAGGAAATCCCATACTTGCAGGCCGCCAAAGTGTTGCGGGAAGTAAGTGATGCGCCCGCCGCCGATGTGGTCCCGGTGGTGCATGGGCGGTGTCCTATTTGCTCTGGGCGAAAAATCCTTACTCAAGACTGCGACAACGGCTATTCTGTTGAAGTTGATGCAGAGCAAGGAGAAATGTCAATCTGGCAAGGGGATACTTGCTTAACTGTAATTTCTATTGACTACTGCCCCAACTGCGGAGCAAAGATGGACGGAGGTGACGAGGATGCGGCTGATTGACGCAGATGAAGCATTGAGACTGTTTGGCGAAGAATACGAGGAAACGAAAGAATTGATACACAACGGCGAAACTCAGCTTGATAGTCTTGCCGAGGGATTTACAGAAGCATATCACATAATCAAGTATGTTGTTCCAACCGTTGACGCTGTGGAAGTGGTGCGGTGTAGGGACTGCATTTACACACGCAAGGTATACGGGAGATTGGTGTGCAAATACGGGACATGTGCATGCTGCATCCTCCGCGATGACTTCTTCTGCGCCAATGGAGAGCGGAGGGACTATGATAAAGACAGCGGAGAAAGAACAAAGTTTCCAAGCGGAGCACTCCGGGATATGCACACGGGCAAGGGACGGATGGATTTGCTCCCTTGGTCGGCTATTATGGAAGTGTCGAAGCACTGCGAGGCGGGCGCTTTGAAATACGGGGAGCATAATGTCGATAAAGGGATCCCAACCCACAGTTTGTTAGATTCCGCTATTCGCCATGCGGCAAAATATCTGGCGGGCTATGTGGATGAGCCGCACCTTGTGGCTGCGGCGTGGAACCTACTGTGGGCGATCGAGATGGAGATTGTCCATCCTGAATGCGTGGACACTCCGTGGAGGGCAGCCGATGGCGAATAAAGACGCAATGCTGGAAGCCTTGGAGGAAATCGAGAACGGTATGTGCCGCATTAAGGAGCGACGGAGCATTTGGCAGAATAGCCTTGTATATGCACTCTGCCAAGCTGTGCGGCTGCTTCTGATGGACAAGATCAAGGAGGGACGGAAATGAGAATTGACGGCAAAACCCTGCCCAACAACCCCATGAAAGCGTACCAGCAGGGCAAGCTGATGGGGACAAAGCAGAATATGGATTTGGTATCCGAAGTGCTGCTTACAAAATTTGGATTCCACGTGTTGGAGGAAACGCCGGACAGCCACGACACTATGAGTGTTGAGTATCTGCAAAAATGCCTTGTGGAGCTGGTGGACGCAAAAAACAGTGGCTATGTGACCAAGAAGGATATTGCGGACGCTCTGCGGAGCGACTACAAACTGATAAACAACGCAGAGTAAGGAGGCTGGCATGAGCCGAAAACAAACGCTACCGTATGATGTGCGGCTTGAGTGCATTGCCTATGTCAGAGGTTATCCACGGCGGGTACAGGCGTACAACGACGCACGGAGCGAGATACTGAGCGGCGGAAGAAGTGCAACAGAGGGTATGCCCCGCTCCCCCGGTATTGGTAGACCGGCCGAGAGCAAGGCGGAGCAGCTTGCCGCCATAGAGAACTGGCCGGAAACCAAGAAAATGCGGGCTGTTGAATATGCCATAGACCGATGTGGGCGGGATTTGGAGAGCGAGAGCGTTCGAAAGCAGCTTACACAGGGGATCATGCGCAACTGTCAGGGCAAGCATAAGTATTCCCGCAACAAGATTGTTGTTCCGGGGATAAGCGAAGCAACATTCCGCCGGAGAAAAGAAAGATTCCTGTTCGACATTGCTACATATTGTGGTTTTGCAGGAAAAGATGAGCCAAATTCCACCTAATGATGTGCTACAATAGGTACAGTGGATGATAAGGCATAGTCATCCACCCGTCTTTCCACTCAACCCGTTTCCTCCATCTTATGCGCCGCCGGTATTGGGCGCACCTTCTGGCACCGAAAGGTCATACCGGCACAAACAGCCTGTAGGGAAACCTGCGGGCTGTTGTTATATGCCGTGCGCTCGTTGCACCCCACGATCAGGGGCGGGAGGTCGCACCTCCTACACGGCACCTATATATGCAGGTGTAGCTCAGTCGGCAGAGCTTTATCGCGCGAAGGGATATGCGATTGAATGCCCTTGGTCGCTGGTTCGAGTCCAGCCGCCTGCACAAGATGCCGGGTAGCGCCCGGACAATGTGAGACCGTTGTCGTCATGGCTCACATGGAAATGACAATGCTCGCTGAAAACTGCGCTTGTCTTGATGCGTCAAGACCGGTTTGACCAGACGGAATAGGGGCTGCGACTTTTCGGAGCGTAGTTGCCGGTAGCGTGTGACAATCTAAGCGGGAAGACGGCCAATATGCGGCATAGGTGCCCCGCAAGGGGAGACCACAGCGAGTGACGGGGACTTTCCCTGAAGCGCAAAAGCAGGGCAGGACTGTAATGCCGCACCAGATGTATGCTACCGCATTGTGGCACCACGGAAGGGTAAGACCGCTACAAGGGGCTTGCCTGTGCGCTGTATGAAAGCGGCAGGCCGAATAATTATTTGGCTGGCTCCGGCCTATGGATAAAGAAACGGATGCGACCGACATACCGGCGCAGGGCTGAAAAGTTCCGTGGGATACCGGCATTGCTGCAATCTGCGCGAGTGCCGAGGCGTTCAATGGATGTGGCGTGGTGGCGGCAATCGTATGATTAGGCCGCTGTGTAAGCAATTCAAACAGAGCGCAATGCCGGAACCTGTGAAAAGGAGCGGCGCGGTGTGGTGCCGAAATAACTGTGTAACCCATGTTTGAGAGCTTCCAGAAGGCCGCATGGGGGGGGAAAGACTGTTACTGTAAGCCAAGGGGCGGGGGCTGGTAGCAAAACAGGAGGAAGGCGTGTACGATATTACAAAGCAGCCATACGCAAAATGGCTTGAAGAAAGCATAGCAACTATCGCAGGGATTGACCCTTGCTGTATTTGCTTTGCAGCGACAAAAGCAGACGGCACGGTGTTCACCGGTTATTATAATGCAGACGCGACGGACAAGGCCGTTTTTGCGCACAATATCCAGTCCGACATCGTGATGGATATCATCAAGTCGAATGCTGACACAATCAGCGGGATTTTGGAGGATGGCAAATGATTCTCTGCGGTAAAGACTGCACACCATGCTGTGACTTCTGCACCCATGTCAAACACGGCACAGTAGTAGTTGACGGTAAGCGTGTAACTACTGGGCCTGTTGGCTGCAAGCTGCACAAGGACAAAGAGCATCAGGACGTTGCCGTCACCGGTGTTAAAGATACAGGGAAATAAAAACAAATTATTTGGATTGGAAGTGAGCGTATGCCAGCAGGAGCGCCAAGAAAATGGAAAAGCGTAAGCGCGATGCAAAAGGCGATTGACGCTTACTTCAAAGAGTGTGAGGGTGAGCCGTTTATCGGCGATGACGGTTGTGCTGTGCGAGATAAGTACGGCATACCGATTATCATTAACGCAAAGCCGCCGACGATTACGGGGCTTGCGTTGGCACTTGGATTTACGGGAAGACAAGCGCTGCTGGATTATCAGGCAAGGCCAGAATTCGCGGACACGGTTACGCGCGCAAAGTCCAGATGCGAGGAATACGCCGAATCTCGGCTCTACGACAAAGACGGTGCGAACGGCGCGAAATTCTCGCTTGGCTGCAATTTCGGTTGGAATTCCGAGAACGAAAAAAGCGGCGACCCTGCGGCGTTGGCAGCTCTGCTCACTGCGTTAAAGGGCGAGAACAATGCAAATTAAACCGCTATCCGCAAAGCAGCGCAAAATAATGGAGTTTATCAGCTCCGATGATCTGGCGCTGATTTGTGACGGCTCCGTCCGTTCCGGGAAGACGACAGTAATGTCGATGGCGTTTGTGCTGTGGGCGATGCAGAACTACGACCGCACGAATTTTGCTATTTGCGGGAAGACGGTGCAGGCGGCAGAGCGAAATATCTTAAAACCGTTGATGGAAATTGACGGATTGGGCGCGGCGCTATCCATGCATTACAAGGTTTCCACGAGGATTTTAACCGTTCGGTGTGGAGATAGAACGAATTGGTTTTACCTGTTCGGCGGCAAAGACGAAAGTTCGTACATGCTCATTCAGGGCATCACGCTGGCCGGGGTGTTGTTCGACGAGGTGGCGCTTATGCCACGCTCGTTTGTGGAGCAGGCGTTGTCCCGTGCGATTTCATTTGAGCATCCGAAGTATTTTTTTAACTGCAACCCCGAATCACCGCAGCATTGGTTTTACAAAGAGTGGATTGAAAACGAACGGGAGAATACGCAGCACATTCACTTCCTGCTGGAAGACAACCCAATTCTCACACCGCAGATGATCGAGAGGACAAAGGCCATGTATAGCGGCGTGTTCTACGACCGATACATTCGCGGATTGTGGGTAGTGGCCGAGGGGCTGATCTATCCCATGTTTGACGATAACTGCATTGTGGACGAGCTGCCGGAAACGGGAGAATACTATGTGTCCTGCGACTACGGCACGCTCAATCCGTTTTCTGCTGGACTGTGGCGCTGGGACGGGAAGACAGCTACGCGCATCCGTGAGTATTACTATTCCGGGCGCGAGAGCCAGAAGAACAAGACGGACGAGGAATACGCAGACGAAATTAAAAAGCTCATCGGCGAGGCGGGCGTCAAAAGCATCATCGTCGACCCGTCTGCCGCCTCGTTTATCGAGGTTTTACGGCGGCGGGGCTACATGGTCCGCAAGGCAAACAACGACGTAACGAACGGCATTATGACAACGGCGCGGTTTTTGCAGGACGGCGTAATCAAGATACACCGAGATTGCAAAGACTGCATTCGGGAGTTTGGGCTATATCGGTGGGACGAAAAATCCGCCGACGACAGGCCAATCAAGGAAAACGACCACGCAATGGACGAAACGCGCTATTTTGCCTACACAATCTTGAAAAATAAGGCGTATAAGCGCGATTATGTCCCCATTTGGAGCAGATAGGAGTGAGAGGCTATCAAAACTTACAATGACCTTGTTGCGGTCGGAGAAAGTGACCAGGCGCGGATTGGGTTTATTCGCGGAGCAATCAACGAGCATCGAAGCTCACACGCATACAAGACGGCGGCGGATGCTGAGGAATATTACAACGGCCTGAACCCGACCATTAACCGCTATGAAAAGATCATCTACGATATGCAGGGCCGTGCCCACACGGATATGTGGACGGCAAACCATAAGCTGGCCAGCCGGTTCTTCGGTCTGGCGGTGGATCAGGAGGTATCGTATCTGCTGGGAAACGGCGTGACCTTTGCAGAGAAGGAAACACCCAACAAGCTGTGCCCGGACTTCGACCAGGAAGTCATGGATGCAGCGCGTGATGCGAAAATCGCGGGCGTGTCCTTCGGTTTCTGGGACCTGACGCATTTGCGGGTGTTCTCTCTGCTTGAGTTCGTCCCCCTCTATGATGAAGAGGACGGTGCAATGAAAGCCGGTATCCGGTTCTGGCAGGTGGCACAGGATAAGCCGTTGAGAGCGACGCTGTATGAGATCGACGGCTTTACCGAGTATTTCCAGCCCAGCGGAGAGGATATGGCCGTTATGCAGCCGAAGCGCAGCTATAAGCTGATCGAGCGCAAGGCGGAGGTCGGCGAAACAGAGATTTACGACGGCGGGAATTATCCGAGTTTCC
>OHAH01000288.1_pt1 | contig 41282 bp, 39 predicted proteins | sample 1577071 | NCBI WGS metagenome assembly OHAH01 (sample SAMEA3541520, study PRJEB24748) | human gut metagenome | biome: human gut; feature: human-associated habitat; material: faeces | place: China | collected 2012 | reverse complement strand
AACTGGACGACCTGAACGCCCTGAACGAGAAGGTCAAGGCACAGGGCGGCGAGGTAGTCGGCATCAACACCGAGACGCTGGACGGCAACCAGCAGGGCATTGAAGCCGCCAAAAAGCTGCTGGCCACAAAGGGCGCAAGCTACCGCAACATCTACTTTGCCTCCGGCAGCGAGGCCGGCAAGTTTGCACTGAACATCATGGCTTTCCCCACCACCTACGTCTTTGACCGGGACGGCAACGTTGTGGGCCAGCCCCTGCTGGGCGGCATTGACAAGGAAGAAAACCTTGCCGCCCTGCAAAAAAATATTGACGCCGCCCTTGCCAAGGACAGCGCCAAATAAGCTATTCTCCCCTGCCGCCTTCGGGCGGCTTTTTTGTTTACTACGGGCATTGCCATGCACGCCCGGGCACCGGACGGAATACGCTGGGGCAGAAGCATACTTTTACCAGCAAAGGAGCGTATCTCCATGAAAAACACCGGAACTCTCCGCATCCAGACCTTTGCGGCACGCCAGTCTGCCCCCGTGGAGGGGGTGACCGTTACCGTGCAGGGGGACGGCTTTACCCTGCACCGCATCACTGATACCACCGGCAGCGCCGCCGATATTCCCGTTGAAGCCCCCGCCTGCACCCTCTCTCTGGACGAGGACAACACTACTCGCCCCTACGCCATTGTCAGCCTGACCGCTGCAAAGCCCGGCTACCGCACCGTGCGCATTGAGGGCATCCAGATCTTTGCCGGGCAGGTAACGCTGGCGCAGCCCCAGATGCTTCCTGTTACCGAGGAAGACCGGGACATCCCGAACGCGCCCATCATCATCCCGCCGCACGCTTTGTTTGCGGGCAGCGGCGGCAGCGGCCCGCAGCCGCGGGAAAACTGCACGCCTAGGGTGCTGGAACAGGTCGTCATCCCCAAAAATATCACGGTGCATCTGGGCAAACCGGCAGCTGCCGCCCGCAACGTAACCGTCTCCTTTCGGGATTATATTGCCAACGTAGCCTCCAGCGAGGTGTATCCCACCTGGCCGGAGCAGGCACTGCGGGCGAATATCCACTGCCAGATCTCGTTGGCGCTGAACCGCATCTATACCGAGTGGTACCCCAGCAAGGGCTACACCTTCAACATCACCAACTCCACCAGCTACGACCAGTACTACGTCCACGGACGCACGGTGTTTGAGGTGATGGTGCGCATTACGGACGATATCTTTAACACCTATCTGCGCAAGCGTGGCACGGTGAACCCCTATTATTCCGAGTATTGCGATGGCAAGTCGGTCACCTGCCCGGGGCTCAAGCAGTGGGGCACGGTTACGCTGGCCAACAACGGACGCAGCGCCTTGCAGATCTTGCGCTACTACTACGGCAGCAGCATCGAGATCGTGCGCACTAAAAATATCCGCTCTATCCCGCAAAGCTACCCCGGCACGCCGCTGCGGCAGGGCAGCCGCGGCGCGGCGGTATTCACTCTGCAAAGGCAGCTGAACCGCATCACCAAGGACTATCCCTTCCTTGGCAAGCTGACGGTGGACGGCGTATTCGGCAGCCGGATGGCCGCCACAGTGCGGGCGTTCCAGAAGCAGTTCAACCTGACCGCCGACGGCGTGGTGGGGCGGCAGACATGGTACAAGATCAGCTACATCTATGTATCGGTAAAGGACCTCGCCGAGCTGACCAGCGAGGGCGAGACTTCCACCGGCACCCTGTCCAACGGCACATGGAACGGCACGGTGCTGAGCACCGGTGCTTCCGGCAGCGCGGTGGAGCAGGTACAGTTCTGGCTGAACACGCTGGCGCAGTACGACAGCGCCATTCCATCCGTAAAAGTGGACGGCGTATTCGGCACCGCCACCGCCAATGCGGTACGCGCCTTCCAACGCAAATACGGCCTTACGGTGGACGGCATAGTGGGCCAGACCACTTGGAAAGAACTGTACGATGAGTTTTTGAGCATCCAGTCCGACAACGGCACACCCAACGCCTACCCCGGCACGCCGCTGCGGGAGGGTTCCTCCGGGCAGAATGTGCGGCTGGTGCAGTTCTGGCTGAAGATCGCCCGCACCGTGTACACGAGCCTTGAAAGCGTGACCGTGGACGGAAAATTCGGCGCGGGCACGGCGGCGGCTGTGCGGCGGTTCCAACGCTACTTCGGTCTGACAGCAGACGGCGTGGTGGGGCGCACCACATGGCAAAAGATGTACGAGGTGTACAACGATATCGCCAACCGGCTGCTCTCCTCTTCCCTGCGCCCCGGCGAGTACCCGGGCGTGCTGCGCAGCGGCTCCACCGGCACATCGGTGCGGGAACTTCAGTTTTACCTCTACCTCATGAGCGCCTACGAGAGCAGCATCCCACCGGTAAGCATTGACGGCAAGTTCGGCGCAGATACCGAGCGGGCGGTGCGGGCGTACCAGCGGTTTGCGGGGCTTACCGTGGACGGCGTAGTGGGGCGCACCACATGGAACTCCCTTTATGGCCGCGCCAGCCAGCTGCGCTCTTCCGGCCCGGTGGTCACCTTAAAGCGTCTGCCCTACCCCGGCACGCCGCTGACAGTGGGCAGCAGCGGTGAGACCGTATTGTATTACAATCTGCTTTTGCAGCGCATCGCCTATTATTTTTCCAGTGTGGAAGCTCCGCCCCTTGTCGACCGTTATACCGACGAAACTGCCACCGCCACCCGCAGCGCCCAGCAGCTATTAGGGCTGGAGCAGACCGGCATTGCAAATGCCGACACATGGACGGCGGTGGAGGCGCTGAGTTTGCAGCTGGCCGCTCACGCCCCGAATCCCGATAGAGACACCCCTCCCGGCACCGCTTACCCGGGACGCGCCATCGCCGAGGGCAGCGCCGGGCAGGAGGTGGGACAGGTGGAGCGCTGGCTCAACCGCCGGGCACAGCTTTCCTGCGGCGAGGGCTATGTGGCCGATAACAACCGCTTTGGCGCGTCAGACGCCGCTGCCGTGCGGGCTGTCCAGCAGCAGGCGGGGCTGCAGCCGGTAAACGGCATCGTGTACCGGGAAACATGGAATGCTTTGCAAGCCCAGTGCGCCGACCCCTGCGGCTGCGATAAGGAGGAATGAGGGATGGCACGCCTTTTGATCTATGACGCCTACGAAAACAAGGTGTACACCTACGCAAACCTGAACGAGAACGACCCCATGCCTTACAGCACCCTGACCACCCTGCGGCTGCGGGAGTTCCGGGGCAAATCGGCCAGTCCTACCCTATGGACCACCATTGCCGCCATGGAAGCGTGGAACCTGACCCGCCGCAAATACGGCAGGGGCATCCCGGTGGGGTACGCCTTCCGCCGCATCTGGGAGGGCGGTCACGGCACCCGCAGCCAGCACTACGCAGGGGTAGCGTTCGATGTGGGGCAAAGCCTCAACCAGCGCCAGCGCACCGCCATTTATAACGCCGCCCGCGCTAGCGGCGCGTGGGGCTATGTGGAGCCGCTGAGCCAGACCCCCACATGGGTGCACTTTGACCGCCGCTACGGCACCCCGGCCTGCAGCGGCACCACCGCCGGTTACCCTACCCTGCGCCGGGGCAGCCGGGGCTGCTATGTCATGGTTTTGCAGGATGCACTTTCCACCCTTGGCTACCAGACCGGCACCCGCATCGACGGCATCTTTGGTGCCCGCACCGAGCAAGCTCTGCGCGGCTACCAGAAGCGCACCAGCCTGCGGGTGGACGGCGTATGCGGCTGCGACAGCTGGAAAAAGATCTCCACCGCCGTCATTGGCATCGGGCGCACCAAAACCACCATTGACTAGCGCTTGTCCTATACAGCCCATACAGAAAGAGCGGCCGCACAAAACAATGTGCGGTCGCTCTTTTTCACTCACTTTACGGCCTGCTTCAGCTGTTCCAGATCTGCGGCGTCCGGGTGGGAGAGCGCCTTATCGAAGTTTTCGATCAGGGCATCCAGATTGGGGATGTGCGCAGGCTGCGCCTTCATCGCCTCGTACCGCTGCCGGACGGACATGGGCATTTTGCCCTGACACATAAAGCTGCCAATGACGGTGTTGCTGCCGTCCAGCGCCTTCCGGGTGGCGGCAAGGATCTTTTCGAAGTAGGGCGCACTGCCGCCAAAGCCTGCGGTGCCGAACAGGAATACCCGCTTGCCGTGCAGCTGCTGCAAGAAATCCAGCGTGTCGGCATCCGCCTTGCCCTTGTCCGTCCAGAAGCCCACATACAGGGTGTCTGCTGCCAGCGCGGCAGCGTCCGGTGCGCCGAAATAGCAGCAATCTGCCTGCGGCAGCTGCTCCTGCAGGGTCTGTGCCAGCAGTGCGGTGTTGCCTGTTTTGCTGCTGAATACGATGGCGTAGCTCATTTTTACCTCCCTCAGAGCAGCGGCAAGGCTGCCGGATGCTCTTGTGCATACATTATTTTTACGGCAGTTCTTTTGCCGGGAGAGCCTGAGATCATGGAACAGTATAGTACAGTGCCCTGCCAAAATCAAGGGTTGACGATATTCTCGCCTTTCCCGGCCAGAAAGCTGCGCAGATTGCCGGTGGTGATATCCATCAGCCGCTGCAATGCTTCCTTGGTGGTCCATGCAATGTGCGGGGTGAGCACCGCGCCCGGCAGACTGCGCAACCGGCTTTGAGGCGGCAGCGGCTCAGTGGCAAAGGCATCGGCGCCGTAAAAGGCAAGCTTGCCGCTTTCCAGCGCATCCGCTACGGCTTCCTCGTCCACCAGTGCGCCCCGGGCGGTATTCAGCAAAATAGCGCCGGGCTTCATTTTTGCAAGGGCTTCCCGGCTTATCAGCCCGCGGGTTTCCGGGGTGGCCGGGCAGTGCAGGCTGAGCACATCGCTGCGGGCAAGCAGGGTGTCAAAGTCCACGAACTCCACCCCATCGGCGGCGTACTCCGGGCGCACCGTGCGGGTGCACACCAGCACCTCCATACCAAAGGCCTTTGCAATGCGGGCGGTTTGGCGGCCGATGCTGCCGTAGCCGTAGATGCCAAAGGTCTTGCCCAGCAACTCCACCTGCGGCAGCAGACCGTACTCTGCCGGGATGCCCAACTGCCAGTACCCGGCCTTTACTGCCCGGTCGTACCGCTGGGCGCACTGGCAGATGGCCAGCAGCAGGCTGAAGGTCATCTGCGCCACGCTATAAGTAGAGTACCCCGGCACGTTGGCTACTGCCACCCCATGGCGGCGGCAGGCTTCAAGATCGATATTATCCGTACCGGTGGCGATGATGCCCACCCACTTGAGGTTCGGGCACTGCGCCAGCACTGCTTCGTCAATGCGGCACTTGTTGATGAGCACCAGTTCTGCATCCCCGATGCGGGGCGCGATGTCGGCGTAGTCGGTGCGCACATAGCTGGTGGTGTCCGGCACCAGTGCCTTTACCTCGGACCAGTCCAAGTCCCCTTCTTCCATCACATAGCTTTCCAGAATCACTGCCTTCATAATTTCCCATTCCCTCTCTGGTTTACGTTATTCCGTTTCTTTCAGCGGATAGAGCGCCAGTGCAAGACTGCCGCCGTAGGGGCGGCTGTCCAGCGCGGCATAGCCCTTTGCCAGCAGCAGCGCCAGCTGCACCCTGTCCTCCAGCGGCACCCACACCGGTGCAGTGCGGACGGGCGCGCAGCCGGTGCACAGCAAAAAGCAGGGCGCAAGGCTTTCCAGCGGGCGCAGCGCCCGCAGCCCGAAGCCCTGCCGAAAATACAGCGGCAACAGCGCTGCCGCCGTTTCGGTGCACTCTACCACCGCCCATGCCGTGCCCTTGCGGCGCAGCCGGTCTGCCCGGGCTGCGGCAATTTCCACCAGCCGGGTGGGCAGCTCCTCGCCGGTATTTACCGGCGGGGTGAGCAGGCAGCCGCCCTCCAGCTGCCGACGTCCCAGCCAGTTGCGCAGTGCCGCTGCGGCGGCGGTATCGGCGGTAAGGGGTAGCACCAGCAGCGCTGCCCCGGCTGTGCCCCACGCCTCGCCTGCGGTCAGCATCCGCAGCACCTCGGAGCGGGGACGGTAAAACCCCGCCCCGCCGCAGCGCACCAATGTAAAAAATTCCTCGGCGGAAAGCCGCCGTACCTGCCGCTGACGCGGTGGGTCGCATACCTGAATCATTTGCAGTTCCTCCGTTCTGATGTTCTTTCCATCAGCATACGGAAAACTGCGTGCGAATCGGCGCGAAACAGCGCGCCTTACAGTGCAAAAATCAGTCCAGCGAGATGTCCTCGCTCAGCACCTGCCCGATGGGCTTTGCGATGCACAGGTCGGCAGAAGCATCCGCTCCGGTGGGCTGCATGTTGATGACCACCAAATTATCGCCCCGGAAATACCGGATGAGCCCGGCGGCGGGGTACACCACCAGACTGGTGCCGCCGATGATGAGGGTATCGGCATGACGGATGGCATCCACCGCGCCGGACAGCACCTCCTCGTCCAAGCCCTCTTCGTAAAGCACCACGTCCGGCTTTACGATGCCGCCGCACTCGGTGCAGCGGGGCACACCGGTGCTGTTTGCGATAAAATCCACATCGTAGAACTTGCCGCAGCGGGTGCAGTAGTTGCGCAGGGTGCTGCCGTGCAGCTCGTACACCGTTTTGCTGCCCGCCGCCTGATGCAGGCCGTCAATGTTCTGGGTGACCACGGCCCGCAGCTTGCCCTGCTGCTCCAGCTTTGCCAGCCGCAGATGGGCGGCGTTGGGCTTTGCCCCCTTTACGATCAGCTTGTCGCGGTAAAAACGGTAAAATTCCTCCGGGTTTTCCTCCCAGAAGGTATGGCTGAGGATGGTTTCGGGCGGGTAGTCGTATTTCTGGTGGTACAGCCCGTCCACGCTGCGGAAATCCGGGATGCCGCTTTCCGTAGAAACGCCCGCGCCGCCGAAAAAGACGATGCTGCTGCTTTTTGCAATAATGTCTTCCAGTGCCTTGACCATAGTTGAAACGCCCCTTTCCTCACGGAAATTTTTGTGCTAAGATAATACCAGTATAGCACATTCTTACAGGAAAGGAAGAGGCCGATTTTGAACGTCTGGTACATCAACAGCATCCTTGGTGCCATCTGCTTAGAGGAGGAGAATGACGCGCTGTGCGGGGTACATTTTTGCCCGGACGGTGCGCCGGAGCTGGAACCTCTGCCACGCAGGGTGGTGGAAACGCCCCTGCTGCAGGAGGCCGAGGAGCAGCTGAACGAATATTTTGCCGGGGTGCGCCGGGAGTTCGACCTGCCGCTGGCAGCAAAGGGCACGCCCTTTCAGCAGGCGGTATGGGCGCAGCTGCGCAAGATTCCCTATGGGGAGGTGCGCACCTACGGGCAATTGGCAGCGGCGCTGGGCAAGCCCAAGGCAAGCCGCGCCGTAGGCAGCGCCTGCCACCGCAACCCGCTGTGCATCGTGGTGCCCTGCCACCGGGTCATCGGCGCAGACGGCAGCCTGACCGGCTACGCCGAGGGACTGGAGATCAAGGAATATCTACTGGAACTGGAACAATTTTAAGAGAATGATAAAGGCTGCTGCGCATCGTTTGCGCAGCAGCCTTTGGCGTTTTATGCAGTTTTAAAAGCCCGTGGGCGGGACGTAATAGCTTGGGATAGACCCGCTTTTGGGCGTAGCTGCGGCTTGCTGGCGCAGCGCCGAGCGGGTAACCTCTGCCCAGGAATACTGGGTCATATACTCGCCCCGGTAGGCGTTGAAGGCCGAGCGGTCTCCCCGCAGGAAGTTATAATAATCGCAGTCCACCTTGCTGGTATCCAGCGCCAAGGTGCTGCGGCCGCGTACCAGCAGCCCGTTGACCCCTGCATCCTCCAGCGTATGGCTGAGGTCAAAGATCAAATTGCGCAGGTGGCTGTGCAGCGAGGCGGTGTCAGGTTTATCCTCCCACAGGACAGCCAGCATCTCGCCGTTGGTACAGGTGGCACCGTTTCGATCCACAAGGTAGGCCAGCAGCTCCTTGCTTTTGCTGCGCTTGAAGGAGAGCGGACGTCCGCCCACAAAAATCTCAAAGTTGCCGAAGCACTGGATCTTGATGCCCACCGGCGCAGTCTCCGGCGGGTAACGCAGGTTTTCCAGCACATTGCGCACATCGGCCTCGTTGGCGGGCTTGAGCAGAAAACCGCTGACGAAAATCTGCAATGCTTCCAGCGCATACTCCGGGTGCTCGGTGACCACGATAAGGTTGCAGCGGGGCTGCAATTTCTGGATCATGCGGGCAAGGGCAAGGCCATTCATGCCCGGCATTTCCAAGTTCAAAAAGGCAGCATCCATCGGGCCCTGCCGCATCCACGTCAGGGCATCGTCAGTCGTCATGGCACTGATATAGTCACAGTCCGGTGCTACCCGGCACAGGATGCGGATCAGCGAATTGATCGCAAGCTGACCGTCATCCACAACCAGTATTTTCATAGCTTCACCCCCTATCTGCTTACGCAAAACAATTCCCCGCTGTTAGTTTAGCACGCCGCAAACTTTTAGGCAAGTTTTTTTCCGGAAAAACCCAAAAAAGAAACGTTTTCGCCCAGATATATGTCCATCTTCTCCTGTCTCTTCAAGACATTTCCGCAGCTTCGGTCGCCTTTTTCGACGAAATACCGGAGCATTGCGCGCCTAACTGATATATCAAATCAGTGCTCATTTGTCCCCGCTTCCCGCCGGAAAGTACGGCTTTTCCCCGACAAACACAAGGCCGCTGCACCGGTCTTGTGCAGCGGCCTTGTGAATAATTTGCGTTTGGCGTGCTCTGCGGCGCGCTCCAAACGTTTTTTCATGGGTTCTTCAATGGAGATCCAGCTCCGGCGGGACATCCAGCTGGTCGGAGACATATTTCCCGTTCTTTTTGCGCTGACGCACGCACTCGGTAAGCAGATATTCGATCTGCCCGTTCACCGAGCGGAAGTCATCCTCTGCCCAAGCGGCAAGGGCATCGTAGAGTTTAGCATTCAGGCGCAGGGGCACCTGTTTTTTCGGCTCTGCCATATCAGTACAGGCTGCCGCTGTTCACGATGGGCTGGGCATCCCGGTTGCCGCACAGCACCACCAGCAGATTGGACACCATTGCCGCCTTGCGCTCATCGTCCAGTTCCACTACCTTGTTCTCGTTCAGACGATCCAGCGCCATTTCCACCATGCCCACAGCGCCGTCCACGATCATCTTGCGGGCGTCAATGATAGCACTGGCCTGCTGGCGCTGCAGCATGACCGCTGCGATCTCCGGTGCATAGGCCAGATAGGTGATGCGAGCCTCCACCACTTCGATACCTGCCTCGGCCACGTTCTTCTGGATCTCGTCCCGGATGCGGGCAGCCACCACCTCAGAGGAGCCGCGCAGACTGCCCTCGTCGGCCACGCCGTCGCCGGTGGTATCCACGTTGGGAGAAACATCATAGGGGTACACCCGCACTACGTTGCGCAGGGCGCTGTCGCACTGCAGGGAGAGGTATTCCTTATAGTTATCCACGTTGAACACAGCCTTGGCGGTATCGGTCACGCGCCAGATGACCGCAATGCCGATCTCCACCGGATTACCCAGACAATCGTTGATCTTCTGGCGGGAGTTGTTCAGGGTCATCATCTTGAGCGAGATCTTTTTGCTCATGGACTCGACGCTCATCTGAGCATTCTGGCCGTTATTGCCAAACAGCGCAGCCACGCTGTTTTCCTTGCTGTTCACGTCTCCGCTCTGGCTCAGGCGGGTGCCGGCAGCGGGGTTGACGGCGGTACAGAAGGGGTTTACCCAGTAAAAGCCCTGTCCCTTCAAGGTGCCGATGTAATCACCAAACAGGGTGAGCACCAACGCCTCCTGCGGCTTTAATACTTTAAGACCGCAGAACAGGAAAATGCCTGCGATGAAGTACGCAATGGACAAAATCAGCAGCGGCACGCCCAGAAGCATCCGGTCTGCATTCAGCAGGGTGATGCTGTAAATGAACAGGGCGATGGCCACCACATAGCCCAGCAGGGTGAGCAGCAGCGCGGCCATGCCGTTTTTGCGGGTATTCAAAATTTTCTCTTCCATAACAAGTCCCTCCTTATCAGGGTCGGAAGCGTTTCTTTCTGATATCAAAATCATATCACTTTGCAGAAGAGCTGTCAAGTATTTTCAACAAAAAACCCCGCCTGCCCGGGTAAAGCGGGCAAAGCGGGGTCAAGCATTATGGGTGCCAGGCAGACAGAGTTTCAGGCGTCTGCCTGCTCTTCTCCCCCGATCAGCACCACGGCAACATCATTGACGTTGGTACCAGTAGCGCCTGTGATGATAAGCCCATCCACCGCCTGCAAGGCGTGGTAGGCATCGTTGTTTTGCAGGGTATCGAACACGTTCCGGCCCGCTGCTGCCAGTGCTGCGGCGGTGTCGCCGTCCACATAGCCGCCGGCGGCATCGGTGGGGCCGTCGGTGCCGTCACTGCCCACGGAGAACACTGCGGCGTTCTGTCCCGCCAGCGCCGGGGCTGCGGCCAGCGCCAGTTCCTGATTGCGTCCGCCCAGCCCTTTGCCGGTCAGGTGCACCACGGTTTCCCCGCCCGCGATAAAGGCCAGCTTTTTCCCCTGCCCCGCATGGGTGCGGGCGATGGCACTCAGAAAGCTGCCTGCCTCCTTGGCTTCGCAACAAAGCCGGTCGGTGAGGAGGATGGGCTCATAGCCCAGCTCCCGGCAGGCTTTAGCGGCAGCGGTGCACAGCTCTCGGACGCTGCCGGTGATCTGCGTGGTCACGTTGTCAAGAGCTTTCGGCGTTTCCTGCGCCAGCAGCGCCTTCGCCTGTTCCGACAGGTTCAGGTGGTATTTCTCCGCAATGGCAAGCGCTTGTGCACAGGTGGAGGAATCCGGCACCGCCGGGCCGCTGGCGATCATATCCAGCGGATCGCCCAGAATATCGCTGAGCACGATGCTGAACACCCTTGCGGGCGCGCAGTGCTGAGCGAACCGCCCGCCCTTGACAGCGGACAACCGCTTGCGGATGGTGTTCATCTCCACGATATCGGCTCCGCTGGCAAGGAGCTGATTTGTGATGTCCTGCAATTCCCCGCAGGAGACAAGCGGCTTTTCAAACAGGGCGCTGCCGCCGCCGGAAAGCAGAAATAGCACCGTATCCTCTGCGGTCAGTCCCTGCACCAGCGCTAAAGCTTTTTCGGTGGCTGCAAAGCTGTTGTCATCCGGCACGGGATGGCCCGCCTCATAACAGCTTATGCCGGGGATTTCGCCCTTCACATGGCCGTACTTGGTCACTACCACGCCGCCGTCCACGCGTCCCAGTGCCTGCACGGCGGCGTGTGCCATCTGCCATGCGGCCTTGCCTGCCGCCACCAGCAGCACTCTGCCGCCTCCGGGCTGAAAGTCCTTCAGCGCCCGGCGCACCGCTTTGTCCGGCAGCACCGCCTGAATGCTGGAACAGATGATCTCATCCGCATCCCGCCGCAATGTGGTATTCATAATACAGCCCTCCTAACAGAGTTTGCCCATCCTCGATCCGAATGACCTGCTGCGCAATTTAGTGCAGCCCTAAAGTTATGCTTCAAACATTTTCCAGCTGACACAGCCGTCCAGCCAGAATTTTCCGTTTCCAGAGGTCATGCGCACCTTATTCTGTGCATCCAGATCGTTAAAGTGCCACCACTCCGAGGCCAGCGGTGTCATGCCTGCATTGGTACAGTACCCCTGCAGCCGCCGCGCACCGTCTGTCATGGATGCCGATGCAGTGGCCCGCTTCCATGCGGTGGCCGAATTAGAAGTTACCGGGCCGGTAAAGCAGGCCGCCGCACTGCTCAGCTCGTGCATGGCAGAGGGCATGGCGTATTCCTCACCGGTCACCTGTACAAAGGGACACCCCGCCATGCTGTGCTCTGTCTGCTCAGTGATGCGCAGCAGGGTCGTGTCCATTGCCACACCGCGCTGATGGTTGGAAAGAGACGTTGCAATAAACCAGCCGATATTCCACGCGCCCTTGTTCAGCGCCGTCTTCAGTTCCTTGTCCATCCTTGCCTTGGCGTACACTGCATCCTTTACCAGCATCTGCACCTCATAGGGCCGGAATGTCTCTATGATCTTCAGGCAATCGCCCGCCTTCAAGGCATTTTTCTGCGCTGCACCAACTTTTTTTGCCATAGCGTAATTGATAGGCATTAGATACTCATCCCGCCCAAGGCGCTGGTTGTAGAACAGGCCGTCATACAGTTTCTGTCCCGTAATGCCTTCAATATCCTTTCCGCAGGTCTTAAAGATCGATGCCTTGGCATTGGGGTTTTCGTATACGATGGAAGGCAGAACATCGGGCAGATTGATCATACACAGTTCATTTTCCAACCAGCCCACGGTGCCGTCCAACAGGCAGACCTGCCAATATGCGCCAGACTCCTGCCGGATATAAAACATATCTCCCACCGCAAGTCTGCGCAGTACCGTACTGGTCCCATCCGGTCTCTCGTACAGCAGCATCACAGCCGCCCCTGCAAAGCCTGTTGAACCTTCCAACGGCAGTTCGAAGTTCTGGGGAACGCGGATGCCATCCCGCAGAACCGCATTGTCGTCCAGTGCTGCATTCCACATCGGTCCGGTTTCAGAGACCGGATCACTGGCTTCCTGCTGCTGCCAGCTGACAGCCCGCTCTTCCACTGTGGGGTTCTGGCAGCCCGTCAGAAGCCATGCGCATGCCATGGCCGAAAGGTACAGAAAATCACGTCTTGTTGTTTTCATGTATTTTCCGTCCCTTCTTCCTGTTGTTCCTGTGCTGGAGTTTCCGGCGCTGTCGGTGCCTTCGATGCGGTCTCCTGCTCTGCCGCCGATCCCTCCGGCGACTGCGTCGGCTGTTGTGCCGCCGGGGCAGTCTGCCCCGCTTCCGTTGTTTCGGTCTGTGTCGGCTGCGCTTCCAGCAGTTCTTCCTCCGGCGGTTCGCCCTCGGCATCCTCTGCAAGATCGTCCTCCGGTGCCTGATCCCCAACCGGCTGAACACTGCCGCTGCCGTTCAGGTTGCTGCTAAGTGCGCCCTCCCCGAATGTGCCCGACTGACTGACGCCGTTGATAAAATAGTAGCTTTTTTCATGGGAATGATTCCATCCCTGCTTCGGTTCTCCATTTGTCCCAAAAGCATAGGGCTGGCCGTCGATCACACACCACCCGGTCATCTGATTTCCGTTGCCGTCCAAATAGCGCGTGCCCGCATCCGTTTCAACCCAGCCGGCCTGACTGACACCGTCCACAAAGAAATAATCCTTTCCATCGATCTCTGTCCAGCCCTGTGCCGGTGCGCCGCTGTTGTTGTAGTATTTCAGGACGCCATCCGTTTTTTTCCAACCGTTCAGTCGGTTTTTGACCCGTCCATCGCTATCCAGTTCCCAGACCTTTCCGTCCTCCTGATAAGTACCGGTGCGCGGATGTCCGGTTTCGTCAAAGCAGTACTGCACTCCGTCCAGCATGATCCAGCCGGTGTACAACTGGCCGGTCTCCGGTTGGAAATAGTAGTATTTTCCATCTATCTTCGCTTCGCCCTGGGTGAGCTCTCCATCTGCGTTAGCATAGCCGACATAGCCGTTCTCTTCGATCCAGCCGACCTTCAAAAAGTTGTTGCTGCCAAAATAGTAGAGCTTATAGTTGATCTCATACAGTCCCTGCACACGGGTGCCGGTAGTCGGCGAGATATAGTAGCGATGCAGTCCTTCGCCGTGCCACCCCGTAGTCTTACTCTGGATCGCTTTGTAAACTCCAAAAGCGCCCCCTGTGAGCAGACACAGGCACACCAGTACTACACCGACGGCTTTCAGCGGCCTTGTCGCCCTTCTTCTGCGCGTATTCTGCGTCACGCTAAACCGATATCGTTTGATCTTCTGGCGTTTCATTCTCATCTTCCCATATAAAGATTCAGCCCCCGGTGGAATGCCAGAGGCCGAATTTCATGTTTAATAGGCGTCCTGTACCGTCTCTTTACCGTTTTCACGGTAGGTCGTCACAGTAAAGCCGTTGTAATACAGCAGGCCATCCTCGCCATCACCGATGCAGCTGGAAGCATACTCCGAACTGTTCGGCTTGCCAATAGCGGCATACAACTTGGAAACGTCTTTGCCCACATACTTCAGGGCAGTTTCCAAGCTGGCAGTTTCTGCCGGAGCAGTCTCTGTAACGGGCTTGCTTTCCACAGGCTCCGTCTTTTCTTCTTTGGAGGAAGCAGCCGTCTCCTGCTTTGCAAGCTTAGATTTTGCCGCAGTCTCGGCCTTGGATTCTGCCTTGGACTCTGCCTTGGATTCGGCCGGTTTCTCCGATGCCGCCTTGCTTACCGAAGAAGAAGCTTCGGAAACTGCCTCCGAGACCGCCTTGCTTTCCGGCACAGCCTCCGACACTGCCTCCGACGAAGCAGCCTCCAATGCCACAACGGAAACCGATTCGGATTCCACAGCCGAGGAAGCGGTCGTTTCTGCTTTTGCCCCGCATCCCGATGCCAGAAGCATCGCACCGCAGAGCACTACACCCATCATCTTATAGTTTACATTCATTTTGTTTGTTCCTTCTTTCTATTCTTTCAGTCAGTCGGCCAGAGCGCAGAAGACCCATTCACCGTCCGACAGAAATGCTGCTTTTAGTTGCTGCTCCCGCATATTCTGCGGAAGATACGCCGTAAACGGCTGTGTTCCCTCTCCGCAGGGGGAAGCTTCGTAGGTTCCGGTCTCTGCCAGAATGTAGATCGGAGAGTCGTCATCCACACGCTGCCCGCTCAGATCGCCTGTCAGGCAGAAAGTCCCCTCCATTCGGCTGTCCTTCCGTTGTGCCTTCGCACTTGTACCGGTATCTGCTGCCGGGACTGCCGTGCGTTCCGGAGCAGGCATTTCCGGGGCGCGTTCCAGCAGCCAGTTCAGGTTGCGTTCCACCAGTTCCACCAGCAGCACATCGGGCTGCTCTTCTGTAACAGCCGTCAAAAGGTAGGGCATATTCCGGGAGAAACAGGCGTTGCCGTAGCTCTGTGCCAGAAAAGGATGCAGATTGATGCCAAAGGAATCGCGGTATACAAAAATGCTTTCGTCTGCCGCCGAATTTTCCGTGTGGATCGTGATATCATCTGCCGAGTGGAATTTTTCGTCATACTGATAGGTAAAGTCGTATGCCGTATCCTGTTCCGTCTCGTTTCCGGCAGGGTACACCATCTCATACAGGTCGCCGGTATGCGGGGATGTTTTTCCATTGATGCAGGAATCAAACTCCGCTTCAGAGCCTTTCAGTTCTTTCAGCAAAGTCTGTGCTGCCAGCTGTGCGCCCCGCATATTCCAGTGGCTGTCCCGACGGTAATACAGCTACTCTTCGTGGTCAGACAGTGTTTTGAACAGATCCACATACCGGACATTCTGCTGTTCCATCTGCTGCTGAAGCAGTTGGGCGTTCCGTACGGAGGCTGCCGTATACCGTGCCGGCATCTGACCGCCATACAGGGAATTTTTATTGGGTGCGATGGTAAAGCAGAACCCAATGCCGTTCTCTTCGCAGTATTCCTGCATCAGACCCAGTACATGAGCGGCCGCATAACTCTGCCGGGCTGTAAAGGGTTCTGCGCCGGTATAGTCCGCAAGGGTGCTTTTATAGAACAGCCAATCGTCTTTTCCCAACAGCACACTGCTGCTGTCCAGCGTTTTGAGCACGGTTCCGGTAAGCTGATCGTTCAAGGTGATCATCTCATGACGGAGCCCGAAATGATCCGCAAAATAATCCGAAAACTCATTCAGGATACCGGTATTGAAGCTGCCATCCTCTTTCCGTAATTCAGGAAAGGATGCAAGCTGCTCATTGCCCACCGCTTTTTCCGTCTGCCAAGGCATCACAGCCACAGGCAAAATGCAAATTGTGGCAATGACCCCCACAAACAGGATATATCCTAATTTTTTCACTTGCATTTTTCCACCTCAGAACTGGAAATAGATAAAAGGCACATAGGATGCAGCCGACAGATGCAGGATATCCACCAGCAAAAGCGCCAGCGCCCCTGCATAACTCAGTGCCTGAAGGCATGCATACACGCTTCCGGTCTGCTGCTCTGCTTTACGGCAGACCAGCGGCAAAACCGGCGTACTGCCCACAAGGCCAACCGCCAGTGCAAACAGGGTCAGCGGGGTCAGACACTGCGCCAGCAGCAGCCCTGTCTGCGCAGAGGCAGAGCCACCGGAAAACATGGCTCCTATCATTGAGAAGGCCTGCCCCATGTTGTCTGCACGGAAGATCACAAAGCCAACCAGCACCACAAGCAGGGTGTACAAATGTTTCAGCACCGCACACGCAGGGTTCCGCCCGCCTTTGCCATGTTTTTCCAGTCCGAACAGCTTTTTAACGGCGTCCTCTGCCACGATAAAGAAGCCATGCCACAGGCCCCAGACGATAAAGGTCCAGTTTGCACCATGCCACAGCCCCGTGCAGAAAAACACGATCAGCTTGTTCCAGTAAGTCTTTGCCTTGCCCTTCCGGTTGCCGCCCAATGGGATATACAGGTATTCCCGGAACCAGGTGGAAAGGGAGATATGCCATCTGCGCCAGAATTCCTGAATACTGGCCGAGATGTACGGATAGTTAAAGTTTTCCTTGAAGTGGAACCCAAAGCACAAGCCCAGGCCGATGGCCATATCGCTGTATCCGCTGAAGTCGAAATAGATCTGCATCAGATAGCACACCGCGGCCAGCCAAGCCGTCCGGCTGTCCAGCACAGAGCGGTCGGCGTTGTAGATCAGTGCTACAACATTGCCGCAGATATCGGCGATCAGCAGCTTCTTGCTCAGGCCCACAATAAACCGGCGCAGGCCTTTTGCCAGCTGCTCCAGCGTATTTCGGCGGCTATGTATCTCATCTGCCACGTCCTCATAGCGGATGATCGGTCCTGCCACCAACTGTGGAAACAGAGCAATGTACAGCAGTACATCCCGGAAATGAGTGCTCTTCAGGCGTTCATTCCGGTATACATCGATCACATAACTCAGCCCTTGAAAGGTGAAGAACGAGATACCCACCGGCAGAACGATGGAAGGCACCGGGATCGTCACGCCCGGCAGCCGGTCTACTGTCTGTACCAGAAAAGTCAGATACTTGAAAATACCCAAGATTCCCAGATTAACGGCCACAGCGGCATAGAGCACGCTCTTTCGCCCGGAGACGAACAGACCGGCCAGATAATTGCAGAACACAGAGAACAACAGCAGCAGAACATACTACAGCCCGCTGAAGGCATAGAACAGCAGACTGGCTGCAACGAGCCAGAGATTTTTTGCTTCCCGCCCGGGCAAAAGATAATAGCATCCCAGCACGATGGGCAAAAACAGAAACAAGAAAATTACGGAACTAAAAACCATTTTTCGGCTACCTCAGCAATCACGGAAACTGGTAGCTGAACACCGTTTTATTCAGCGGCATTTTATACATATTATATTCTGCATGGCCGTATCTGCCGGCACGATAGCCCCACTCCAGTTCCACATCATAGATATAGGGAACTCCGTTCTCGCAGATCATGACCCATGCATGGTCCGAGTCCTTGCGGCCCACACCGCCAGACACTACATAGGCATTGTAGCCCAGCCGCCGGGCCATATAAAGGAACTGGCCTGCAAAGCAGTAGCAGTTGCCCTTTTTGTGTTCAAACATGAACAAAGCGCTCTCTTCTGCCCAAGCCGTTGTGCCTCTTGCCTGATGCGGACGGGCAAGGTATGCGCCGTGATCCCGGACATACAAATAGGCGGCGCGCAGCTTTTGCGCCTTCGTCATGCCAGAGTTTGTGCACGCAGCCAGTGCCTGATCCACATAGCTGTCCAGCGTTGCATTGCCAGAGGTATAGCGGCCATTCGCATCAAAAGTAAGGTATTCTACCGCGCTGTTCGTCAGGACCGAGCCATCCTCTTTGACATAGTACATTCCTCCGTCGATCTCGTGCAAACCCTTGGCGTACCGATCGATGGCATAGCCATTCTTCGAAACATGATACAGCTTGCCGTCAATCGTCACAAAGCCACCTGTGCCGGTGCGTCTACTGACTGCACCGCGTATGCAGTCGGCACCAGAAGCATGGCCGACATTACAAGAATAACAGCCGTTACACTAAGTTTTTTCAGCATTTTTTCATACCTCTTAATCGATTGATTTTTATTGATACTCGTTCCAGATCTGTTCCTTCAGCTTTTTTTCCTGCCTGCGCAGGATCCATGCTGAAACGACTGCCGCAACAGCCGAAACGATCATGTCAACGATTCCAACCACACAAAAGATTTGTCCGGTAGACGCAGGTATTCCCTCCTTATTTGAGCCATCCGCTGGTGCGGAGCTGGTCGATCAGAAGATAGGCCATCTGCATATCAAAACGATAATCCGATGGATACTGCTCCTGCAGATCTTTCAAAACCTTTTCAGCTTCACTGTACTGATCCAATGCCTGCAGTACAGTTGCCAGATTCAACCAGGTGGCAATAGTATCGTAGCCGCTGTCCACCAGTTCCTCCAGCAGCTGCTGCGCTTCAGCATAGTATTCTTCTGCATTTTCTTTGTCAGATGCTGCCTGCTGCATCATAAGATCCGCAAGCATCTCCTTTTGAAGCACAGCCTGACCTTCCGGAAGGTTCTGGCATCCCTGTTTCAGAATGCGCACAGCCTTTTCCATATCGTCCTGATTCAGCGCTGCATTTGCGGCTGACAGGTAAGCATGGCTCAGGAGCTGCGGGTCCTCCACCTCATTGAACACTTTTGTGTAAAGTGCAAGTGCCTGATCATAGTTCTTTTGCAAGGACAGGATCTCTGCCGCAACCAGATCACGGTCACCGGAGGAAGCGCCTTTTTTCTGCAATGTATCCAGCTCCTGTTGTGCTTCTTCCAGCTTTCCATCATTGGCAAGTGCAATAGCAAGACCCCCGATAGCTTTCAGTACCTGCTCCCTGTAACCGGACGGCCGCCTGCAGTTCCAGCACCGCATTGGCGTAATCCTTATCATAATACTTAAAGATCGAGCAGATCGTAGAGTACCCCACTCTACAGCCACTATTCTTTTTTAGATTTTACAGCTAATTCCGCAATCGGTCAATGAAAAACACTCCAAAATCCAATTTTTTTGGGGGGAAAAATTGTTTGACGCAATCGACAGTATTGCCCAAAACCCGACAATTTGATTGTATGCTCCGTCAAACAGGCCCATTAAACAAAAGGAATTGTATCGCCGATGCAGGCGTTGGGCGTGGATATCCAGACCATCCAGAGCATCGTAGGCCACGCCGACACCGAGATGACTGAGCATTATCTCCATGTTCAGGAATCCATTCGGCAGAGTGCGATCCAGTTGTTCAGCGAGGCATTTTCGGCCTGAAAATTGGACGGAACGGCACGAATTATCGCGAGCCAGCTTTTCAAATCGTTGGCATCAACGCTGGCTCGCATATCGCAGCAGATGATGTTGCGTCAAAAAAGCCCACTTGCCCCTGCGATTGACCAGATAAAATCGTTGGCATTGTGGTCAAAATTGTGGTCAAACCCAAATGAGGCCAGCCTATAAACAAAAAAATCCAACGATTTCTAACGTGAAATCGTTGGATTTATGGTCCGCCTGACGCATTCTCACTCGAACAATTTTTCCCTTTACGCCACCCCCAATTCTTTCTACATACTTCTTTCAAATCTTACTTTTTCTCGTACATAGTATCCGCTGCATTATACAGCATCTCCAAAAACTGTCCCGCCGTTGGCCGATGATCCAGCGGGTATCCCGCCAACACCTGCACTTTCTCCGGGTCAGTTTTCCACGCCAGCTTTGCCGTCCTGCGAACAGCGCTCTCCACAGCCCTCCAAGCATGACCAGAAGCTTCCGCCACAGGCAGATAAACTTCCTTCTGCAAGGCTCGCAACCGATCAGGCCTGGTGCAAATCAGCGTCATACACTGCCGGAGAGTATAATAATCATTCTTTGTGCGAATGATACCCAGAGGGCGCAGCAAGTGGTCAAATTGTGTATCAGTCATTCTAACACATCCTTTCACCCATCATGCTACGCCTTTTGTCGAAAGAAGTCGAAAACACAAACTCAACCCCGAGGAACCATCAGGCTCCCCGGGGCTGGTGCTATGTACTCTTACTTGATCTTCCCCTGCATCTGATCCAGCAACTCATCGGCGCGGATGGCCTCGGGAGTAAAGCTGTTGTTCTCCCACCATGCCCAGATGGCGGCAGCGGTGGTCAGGCCAGCCGTCACCCACTGCTCCACGCTGGCGCTGTCGATGGGCAGCACCGGCTTGCCTGCTGCGCTCAGCAGCTGGTTGACGAGGGCCAGTGCCAGCACAACAGTGCGGGCGATGGTCGCGGCGGGGATGGCGGGGGTGTTGTTCTCAGTGATGTGTGCGTTCATAATGTCAGTTCCTTTCTTCAGTTGTGGATGGGTAAAGCGCAGGCTCTCTTGTACAATTCCGTGCCGGTGCCGTTGCCGCCCATCACATGATAGGTCTTGTAGAGGTAATTCAGGTTGCGCAGGCCGTCGCGGGTGATGTACCCCAGCTCCATAAAACGGTAGCACTCGGTATAGATGCGGTCGTGCAGCAGGGCCAGCACCGCGTCCCACAGGGCCTTGATCTTGGGGATGGCGGCAAGGATCGCGCCGCCGATCAGAGCACAGAGCCACCCGGCCCAATACTCCGTGATAAACTGCCACATCGGTCTCACCCCTCCTCGTCATCTTCCCACGCCTGCTGGATGCGCTGTCCGTTGTGACACACCGCATCCAGAACGGCATCTGCTTGGATATTGGATGCCAGCAGGGCCTTGTCTTGGGTATTCATGTTGTAGTACCCCGTGAACACCTCACCGTCTGCCAGAGGCGCTGCTACGGTGATGCGGTCGATCTTGTGCTCTTCCAGTGTAGCTAGAACCTCCGAGAGCCAGGGTGCGTATGGCGCATCTGAAATCAGACAACTTGTCATCGGTCTCACACCTCCATTACCGGAATACCGTATTCCTCGGCGCACTGCCGCTCAATGCGGCAGCCGCGTGCGTACTCCCAGCCCGGGGCGAAAACCGCCACGTCAGCCTTAGCCAGAAACTCGATGCTGCGTGCCAGATAATCCAGCGGCTTCGCATCGGGGCCAAAGTCCTCAAAGAACGTTTCCAGAGGAACCGCATCGTCACCAAACACGGCTTTTGCCTTCCCGATCACTGCGGCACGCTCCTGCAGCACCTGCTCGTCCGATAGGCCGTTCATAGGCTGGCTGATAAAAAGCCTCTTGCTCATCACTTATGCTCCTCTCACTTTTGTCAGCCCGGCCCGCTGGATGATGCCCGCGTAGTCTTTGTAGGCCACGCTGAGGTCTGCACCCTTGGCGATGCCGGGGATCTTGCCGCTACTGGTGTACTGCCACATGCCGAAGGCCCAGCCGGGAGCGGGCTTCTCGGCGCGGTAGGCCGCCAGCCATACGTCGTAGGGCTTGAGGGCCGTGCCGCCCATGTAAAGGTTGTTCTGCCCGAAGTACAGGCCGGTGTAGAGCATGGCGTACACGCCCCAGCTCTCCACCACGCTCAGGCAGTGGGCCACAATGTCGGTCAGGGCAGACTTGCTCAAGGCCTCCTGCAGCTTGTCCTCAATGTCCACAGCCACCGGCAGCTGGAACGTTCTGCCGCCCAGCGCCTGCTTGAACAGGGCCAGCTCCCTGTCGGCCTGTGCCTTGGTGGTGGCCTTGAAGTAGCCATACACGCCCACCGGGATGTCCAGGCGCTGGCACTCGGCGTAGTTGCGGGCGAAATAGGGGTCGATGTAGGGCTTGCTGGGTTTGCCCTCTTTGCTGTTGCCCATGGCCCGGATCATCACGCCGGAAACAAGGCCGCTTGCCTTGACCTTGTCCCAGTCAATGCGGCCCTGCCAGCGGGAAACGTCAAGTATGGTTCTGGACATTGCTCTGCACCTCCTTTGCAGTATTCAAAGTGCCTCCCACATAAACTCGCCAACTCGTACCGGTGTCATCATTGGGCCAAATCGTGACATGCTTTCCACTGCAGATTGGCCATGCATGGAAATGTCGAATCCCATATGCTGTGCAGGGATGATGCGGTAGCTCGTCCATGGTCATGGTATGCACATGGTAATGCTGCGGGTCTTTCTGATACTCAGCTCTCTGTAGGGCAACAGCTTCCTGCACGATCTTGTTAAGCCCTGCCTGGTCATACTCCATTTTGAAAGTTCCGCTCTCGAGCAGCTCGTCCAATGTGCCCTCCAGGGTCGTGTCACCCAGTGTGATGCGCACCTTCAGGTCATCCATTGCTCTGCGCCTCCTTACTGTGTGATTTCCTCAAACTCGCTCTTGACGAGAATCGCCTTGACCTTCTCCTTCAGCAAGCGGGGGCAGCGCTCATACAGAGCCTTTGCCTCCTCCATAGTCTCAGCAGACATAATTTCCTGTGCCCATAACATAGCCATCATAAGTACCATCCTTTCGATTTTTTGTGTGATTTTACGCATAGACAGTCTCGCTCATTTCCAGCAAGCACTGCTTCAGCATTTCGTTTTCGTTTTTCAGCGCTTCCAGCGTCTCCGGCAGCTTGTCCAGCGCCTCCTGCCGCTGCTGGGCTTCCCTATGGGCCTTTTCCTGTGCAGCCAGCTCTTCGGCGGTCGGTGGCTGAGGAACTTCCCCGTATTCATACACCTCATACTCCGCCCCGCATAGCCGGATGCCCCAGTAAGCTTCTCCGGGCTGTGCATTTTGGTTGTGTGCGTTCACAGCAGCCTCGATCGCGCTGTAATCTGCCGGGGTGCCGTCGGTCTCGGTCGGCATCGTGTACCCGGGGCGGATCGTTGTTTCTTCCATTTTGAAATCTCCTCTCTGGGTGCTCAGTCAATATAATTAAATTCCGCGCCCCAGAATGTAACCGTTCTCACCAGCGTGTTCAGCGGCAGCACGATGCAGGGGCGCAGACCGTGCGAGTCCTCTCTGTAGCCTGCATTGCAGAAACTTCCGTCCGCATAAAACGCGTACATATAGTTGCCGTTGTGGGTTCGTTTGGAGCGTGTCCAGTATTCGTCGCCTGCTTTTCGCTTGTCGGTGGCAGCAGTTGTATAGTCGAAGTAGTCCAGCTTTGCACCCTCCTGCGCCATCAGGCCATCTATGCCCTGCCAGGTGTAAATACCCATCTCGACCGCGGAAAGCAGAAAGCACTTTCTCGAAAGGCCGTTTGAGCCGGAGGAAACATTGGCCGAACTGTAATCCGACTGCTTCACGTAGGGCAGATGCACGGTCATCAGGCGGTTTGCCACACTGGACTTGATATTTCCGCCCGGGTAGTTGACGCACCAGTTGTCCAGTGCCCATCCTTCGTAGCCGTAGATGTAATTGTTACTGATGGAAGTGGATGCCGCAATGTCTGTTCTCCAGAGCCATGCACCGTTGGCCGTGCTGTCGTACAACCCGCCGCCCGGAACGCCCTTATGGATCAGCTTATACCAGTAGGTCTTGTTGCCGCTTGGGTCTGAGATGCCAAATTCAGTCCCCAATGCAAAGGAACTGATGGGATTGCCGCCGTCATAGAACTTCTTGGCTACGCCGTCCACGCCGATATAGCCCTTGTGCACCTGCCTTGCGGTACCGCCCACGCCGATGTAGATCTTGGAGACCGATTTGGCACTTCCGCCGATTCCGGTATAAATCGCCATGTTCTCTCCTCCTTATACGTACACCAGCAGGATAGAGCCGGTTGCAAGGCTGCTTCCCGCACCGGGGTCACTGGTTTGGGATGTGATGTTGGTGACCCCGAGCCAGCTTTTCAGCACATCCTTGGAAACATTTTTGATCTTCGTACCGTCATCCGTATAACCGGCAATGTGCGTCAGATTCGACGTATTAAGGCCGTCGCCCGCATAGCCGACTTGGATTGTTCTGGATGAACTATTATAGTCGGTTATGCCGGTTGTTTTTGTGGAGGTCTCTGCATTACCATCCAGCGAACCAATGAATTTTTTGGCCCTGACATTTGCAAAAGCGCCGCTTCCTCGACCGTCATTAAACCGATACTCATCAATGGTGTTGTCTCGGTATCCCCAGTAGACTGTGTTGTTTTCTGGAATGCCAACAAAATTCACTTCATTCTTGTTCTCGAACTCCAATTTCGAGTGGTTATGCGCACTCGGTGGAAACGTCTCCGGCTTATCCGTCACGGAATTCCAGTCGGTCTTGATGCTCTTGAACTTGTCGCCCACGGTCTTTGCGTCTGCCGGTGCATCGGGCACGGACAGGGTCTTATCCGTGCCTGCCCGTGTCCCGGCAAGCGCTGCGGCATCCTCTGCGGCCTTCTGCGCCTTTTCTGCTGCCTGACGGCTGGTGGATGCCTCACCCGCACTGGTGGATGCATCCCCGGCCTTGGTGGCGGCGGTGGACGCGCTCCCCGCAGCGGCGGTGGCCTGCTGGGCGGCAGTGTTTGCCGCAGCGGTGGCCGTCCTGGTGGAGGCCGCCACGTCGTTCAAGGCTGTGGTGCGGGCCCGTGTGATGTCCTGCAAGGCGGTGGTGTGCTCCGTCTCCGTGTCCTGCAGGGCCCGCTTGGCGGCGGTCTCACTGGTCTTGGCGTTCTTCTCGCTGGTGGCGGACTTGGTCTCGCTGCTCTTGGCTGCGTCAGCGCTGGCTTTGGCGTTTGTCTCACTCGTCTTTGCCGCATTCTCACTGGCCTTGGCATTGGTCTCCGACGTTTTTGCGTTGGTCTCGCTGGTCTTGGCTCTTACCGCACTCGCTTCGGCCTCCTTGGCCTTTGTGGTGCAGGTGGCCACACTTGAATCCATGCTGTCAGCACTTGCCTTCGCCTTGTCCGCGCTGGCTTTCGCGTTGGTTTCGGATGTTTTTGCGTTTGTCTCGCTGGTCTTGGCCGCGTTCATGCTCTCCAGCGCCTGCTTGGCGTACTTCGTCACCTCGGCCACGAACTGTTCATAGATGCTCGGCGTAATGTTCTCGGTGGTCGTGTCGGTGTCGATGGTGTCATAGCAGGTGTACTTGCCGGGCTTGGTCATGGCAATGTAGCCGCTGTCGTTGATGGCCAGCAGCATCCAGGTGCCCTCTTTTTCCAGTGTCCACCGCCGGTCTACCAGTGCGCTGTTGTTCTCGTCCAGGATCTGCGGGTCCGGCAGGGTGCCGCTCAGCCGCTTCACATGCAGCGAGATGGTGCACGCCTTCCACTCCTCCGGCACTTCAAAGTGCAGCCGGTCCACCTTGGCGCTCCGCACACCGCCCAGATACAGCGTCTCAATGTTTGCCCGGAACGTCGAACCGTTGTCCTGCAGCTTTCTGATCTTGATATCCAGTTGGCTCACAGTTTCACTCCCTTCCTGCCCCTATCCTATCACGCCCCGCCGGGTGCAACTACCCCGGACATACAAAAAAAAGGGAGACCGTTCGGGGTGAACGGTCTCCCTTTCTTCTAAGCAGGGCTCCCCCAAAAAGAGCAGCAACGTGAACTTGGCTCCCCTACTAGGGGAGCTGTCACGCAAAGCGTGACTGAGAGGTTCACCTCACCCCTGCCCACTCATCCTTGCTGTTTTTTGCCTGTTCCTCCTTCTTTGCCGCGTCCTTCACCCACTGGGCAAAGTTCTTTTCCTCATACATAGCCGTCCCGTCCTCTTTGGTCAGGCTCGTCAGCAGCTTCTCCAGCTTCTCCCGGTCGTGGTCGTTGCCCGCCAGATACTCTTCCTTCACCGCCGCCGTGATCTTCGTCTTGATGCTGCCGTCCTCCTTGCCCGCCGTCCGCAGCCGCCGGATCTCATCCTGCACGTCGCTGGTCCTGCCGGTGTCCACCGCTTCAGTCAGGTCATCGTACACGCTGCCCTCGGTGCCGCCCTTGTACAGCTCCTCGGCCTTGCTTTCAATGGCTTCGGTCACAAGGTCGATCACCCATGTCCGCTTTTCCGCGTCAGCTTTCACACCCTCCCGGATGCCCAGGGTCTCGTACATTTCCCGCACAAGCTGCTTTGTCAGCTCCTGGCGCTGGCTGTCTTTTCCCTCGTTCCGGGCCTGTGCAGCCTGCTCCACCTCCGGGCTGTATTTCTTCAGCCGGTTCTTCAGCTGGCTGGCAATGGTCTTTTCGTCCTTGCCCATGGCTTCCAGCTTCGCCATAGCACCGCTGGCGTTGTCCGTGTCCCCCTCGGCAATGGCGTTGTACAGCCGGTCATACTGCCCGGTGGCGCTCGTCGGGGTCGAGCTGAACGAAAAGCCGCTTCCGCTTGCAATGCCTCGTGCATCTTCCACATAGGCATCAAAGGCATCCAGCATTTTCCGGGCGTTCCCCATAGGCACACCCGCAATTTCAAACCCGTACTGCATCAGGTTAACGCCTGCCTTTCGCAGTTTCTGGTGATACGCTTCCAGCTGTTCCTCCGTCATGTCACCGGTGTCCTGCCGGACAAGGCTGGAAAACTTCGTTACTGCTGCAAAAAGATCATTCACAGCGCTGATGTTGGTTGCACTCACCACATCGTAATCCGTACCGTTCACTGCATTTCCCACAGCGCTGTACAGCTCGCTGCCATACAGGAAGTTGCCCGCAAAGCTTTCCGTGTACAGATTCAGGAATCGCTTACTCACGCTGGCTGCGGTCACATCTCCGTTCTCGTCCTGCTCTCTGTCCCACCGGTGCAGCAGGAAGTCCGCACCGATCTTCATCAGTGCAAACACAGCAGTCTGGGTGATCTGGCTCACAATGGCCCGGTTCAGGTTCTTTCCGGCCCGCTTCACTTCTTCTGCCGTCTCGCTGCTGTGTGCAGCCTTGTCCCGTGCCTTCTGGGCGTTGTAGTCCATCACCGCATCGGCCATAATGCCGTAGTTCTGGAAACGCTGGGTCGTGAACATGGTCAGGGTCTTGGTCATTTGATCCGGATTTCGCTGGATTCCCGCCCGCTGCATGGTGGTGTAGTTGGGCTGGGTCTCCTCAATGACCCGCTGATACATCTTGTTCACGGCTTCCCAGTAGGCTTCGCTTCCTTTCGTGGCTGCACCCTCTGCAAACTCATTGGTATGGTGCTCCACATACCGCTTGGAGCCTTCCCACAGTGCCGCCACCGTGATCTCGTCCATGCTGTTGATCCAGCCGGTCACCCACTTTGGCAGCTTGTCCATGGCCTTTTCTGCCGCGCCCTGGCTCACGCCAATGCTGGCAAGCTCACCGCGCTGGCTTCCCCGCAGTCGGTATCGCAGCAGCACATCCCCATGCTGGGCAATTTCCTGTTCCAGCGCTGCCCGCTGCTTGCCGGAGAGGTTCTTCACAAACGGCACCACCGCCGCCATGGTATCCGCACCCAGTACCGCGCCCGCCGTTGGCAGAGATGCTGCCTGGGCAATGGCCACGCCCGGGTTCAGCGTCAGGATCGCGCCCGCATAGTTGCCGCGCAACCTGTCCAGCACTTTGGTCATTGTGGTCGAGCGCTTTCTTTGCGTGGTCTGCAGGTCGGTCAGCAGGTCATCGATGTAGTTCGTCGCGCTCTGGCCCCACTGCTCTTTCAGGATACCATTTTTCAGCATCTTGATGCCGTCCTCGGTCTCAATGCTACTGTTCAGCACCTTCTGCACATCCCGGATGGGTGCCGCCAGTCCGGCGTAGGCTGCCGTGTCCCGCAGGCTCCGCTGCACCACGCTGCTGCACTCCTCCAGCAGGATGGGCATCTGGCTCTTGACACGGTTCTTCAGGAAGCCCCGGCCCTCAATGGTGGCATCCAGTTTCACGCCCTCGATCTGGGTCGCCAGCGCCGTCTTGTCCACCGCAATGGGGTAATAGTTTTTCACGGTGGCCCGCTGGTAACCCAGCAGCTTCATGCTTGTCTCGTTGATCAGGTTCGTGGTGTAGCTGCCGAAGAAATTCTTCATGTCCTCGCACCAGGCCCGGTCGTAGTCGGTCATGGCCTTCTCCACGGCCTGGATCACGGTGTCGGCCATGGGGTTTCCCGCGCTGTCCTTCAGCATCCCGATCTTCACGGTCTGGCCTTTCTGGTAAGCCTTCTCAATGTCGCCCCTGTTGTACTCCTCCGCATCCGGGATCGTCAGGCCACCGTTCAGCAGGTGCTCCCGGCTGTCGGCGTTCTGCAGGTGCATGTACAGGCTGCACAGCTGGGCGTGGGTCAACGGTGCAGCCCGACCCTTGCTGTCCTTCAGGCCAATGTCCACCAGCTCCGCGCCCGGACCGGCGAATTTTTCCATCTGTCTCAGGTTCGCCTTGCCCGTCACATTGTCAAAGAGCTTCGTTCCCTCCACAGTGATCCGGGTCTGTTCCCGCTGGCCGTCATTCAGCATGGTGCCCAGCTTCTCCATCTGGCTGTTCTTTGCGTAGCCGCCCAGCATCCGGAACACACGGCCAGCCCCCAGCATGTCCAGGTTGTACCTGGTCAGGGCGCTCCGCAGCTTTCCATCGTTGCCCTTGCTCTGGCGCACCTCTGCAGCCGCCTCGTTGGCGATCTTGTCCACCGCTTCGGCTTTCTGCAAGCTCAGGGTCTTGTTTGCCGTCCGGATTACATGCAGTGTGCTGGTGGTAATGGCTTTCAGCATCCGCATCTGGTCCACCGTCATGGGCAGATAGGTGCGGTTCTCGGTCTCCCGGATCCGCTTTCTCAGCCGGTCACGCAGCATCTCGGCCTTTTCGCTGTCCGGCAGTGCCTCGGCCTCTGTCAGCTGCTGGTTCAGCCGGTCAAGCTGGGCCTGCTTGCTGGCATTCAGGTCAGCCTGCAGCGCGTCGATGAGCTCCGGCACCTTGCTCAGCTTCCAGTCCTCGCTGATGCCGTTGGAGCTGTTCTCGGCTCCCATCGACTGCATGATGCTGGTGCGCAGGGCCGTCAGCCTGGCCACGGCGTGGTCGTTCAGCAGGGTCATATCCGCCAGCTTTGCCACCTCTGCCGCCTGCTGGATCAGGTGGGGCTGCACATACCGGTCCTTGCTGGGCCGCAGGATCATCTGGTTCAGCTGGGCAGCATTGGCCCGGATGCCCCGCCGCAGCTCGTCCTTCTGCCGGCCGTCCCGAGCTTTCTGTACCCGCTTCTCAGCCAGCTTCTTTGCAATGGCAATGTCCTCGTCCCGCTGCTGCTGGGCTGCAGTGATGGCGATTGCGTTTCGCTCCGCCTGCTTTTCCTGCCACTCCTGAGCTTTGCGCTGGTTTTCCTGCTCCCATTCCAGCAGTTCGTTTTCCTGATGGATCAGCTGCCACTCAGCTCTGTCAGCCCGGCGCTGTTCTCCTGCCACCTGGTGCGAAAGGTTCCAGTTCTCCCGCTTCAACTGTTTGTTTTCCAGCCGGATCTCGTCCAGCATCTGCTGGCGTTCTTCCTTCAGTCGCTTCTTTTCGGCCTTCCACTCCCGTTCGTAGGCTTCCTTCAGCACGTCCAGCTTTTCGGCCATGTCGCCGTAGTTGGTGATGTCCAGCCCCAGCGTATCCAGATTCTGATCCAGCAGCTTTTCTGCTTTTTCATTCCGCTTCTGCTGCTCTGTCCACTGCCGCAGTGCTTCATCTCGGCTTCCGTTCCGGCTGTTCTCATACATCCTCCGGTTGAACTCCCGGTTCTGCTCCTTCTGCACCTTCCGCAGATCCTTCAGCGCCTGCTCCGCGTTCTCCTCGCCCACGGCAGCAGCCACAGCCTGGCGCTGCCAGCGCTGGAACCCATCAAAGATGGCCTGTGCATCGGTCATCTCCGGCACGTTCAGGATATCACCCAGCATCCGGTCGGCCAGCTCCACTTTGGCATCCTCGTACTCGGCAGCATCTGCAAAGCGGCTCATCATCCTGGGCTTGATGGCATCGTGCACGTTCATCAGCACATCCAGCCACTCGGTGCTCTCCATGCTGGCCGCGCCGTCCACGCCTGCCTCCTGGGCCGCGCCCCGGAACAAGGCCGCTGCCCCTTCCTTGGTGCCGCCCATGGCCCGGGTGTCGTTGACGATGGATTCATACACTTCCGCCGGGTTGCCGTCCCGCACGCCTTCTGCCTGCCGCAGCTTCACGCCGTGCTTCCGGGCCTCCGCCACCGCTTCGCTCCACGTCCCGTACCGCTTCACCAGCTCCGCCTTGGCCGGGCCGTCCTTGTTCACCGTGTAGCTCAGGTCGTGGTATTCCGGGTACTCGTCCCACAGCTCGGTATTCCGGTAGGTGGCCCCACTCAGAATCTCATCCGCAATGGTCTCAGACAGCGCGCTGGCCTTGCTCATGCTGGCCCCGTCCGCCGTCATGTACTCCACCAGCGCCCGGGTCTCTCCGGCAATCTTCGTCCGGTCGGCCCTGCTGCCGTTGGCCTTTGTCCACCGCACCGCCAGCCCGTCAATGGAATCCTGGCTGATCCGCACACCGTGGGTCACACCCATCATCTGGGCCAGCGTCTCCATCGCCGCGCTGTTGTCCGCAATGGCCCGGCTTGCCTGCCGCTGGGTGTTCTTCCGCGCGTCCCGTTCCGCCTGTTCGGCCAGCTGGAAACGGACGTTCGGCACCTTGTTCAGCAGGGCCGTGCGCTGGGCATCGTCCCCGGCTTTGTAGAGCTTCACGTCAATGCCGGTCTCTTTCAGGCTGTCGATCAGGGTGCTGCTGGTGTTGTCGGGCAGAATCGCCGCCCGCACCTCATCAAAGCCCACGGCCCGCTGGGGCTTCGCTTCAAAGTACCCGGTGGGAATAGCAGCCACGTTCTTGTACAGGTTCAGGATCATCTGGGCCGTGTCCTTGCCAATGGTATACCCCTCTTTTGCAAAGGCCTTTCCAATGGCTGCCGCCGTCTGTTTTCCCTGTGCGGCCTGCATCAGGATGCCGCCCAGGATTTCCCGCTCTTCAAAGCTGTTGTCTGCATGGGGCGTAGTCTCTCTCCGCAGCTTGTCAAGGATATCGCTGATCTGGTCATCTGCCTTTTCCAGCAGCGCCTTGTACTCTTCTTCCGGCATCTGCTGCAAGCGGCCTTTGTCCGCCCGCACTTCGTCCAGGTTCTGGTACTCCGCCGTGGCCGTGCTCATCAGGGTGCTGGCCGAAAGGCCCCATGTATCCTGCCCTCGTGCATTCTGAGCATTCATAGCAGCCACAAGGTTTTCCAGCGTGTAGCTGTTGTGCAGCTGGGCAAAACTGCGCTTTATCCCTGCCGGAGTAAAACGGTCTTTTCCGTTTCGGATTCCCTTCTGTCCTAGAACATTTCCCAACTGGTCATACACCCAGTTCTTCACATCTTCTGCCGGAGCTTCCTGCCGGATAGCCTCCCTGGTCGCTTCCACATCCATCGCCTGCTTTCCGGCATTGGTATCGGTCAGCATTTTGTAGGCGTGCTCCAGCATCCCATACAGTCGTCCACGGTTGTCATTCCTCATCTTGTCAATGCGCATTTGCCAACGCCGGTTCTGGCCCTCCAGCTGTCCGTGAGTATACTTTTCTTCCAGTGCGTCCGCCGCTTTATCTGCCAGCTGATCCAGCTGGTCAAAGTCACCACCCTCGAATGCAGCTTTGATTTCATCCGCGCCAATGTGTTCGATCACCTTTTCCAGGGTATCATTGCCCAGGCTGTCGAACTGGTCCCGTTCTGTCTTATACGCCGGCTCCACAGTCTTACCTTTCGCTTCCAGATAGGCCAGCTGCACTGCCGTGTTTTCCTCCAGGCGCTGGGCAAGCTCTGCCCGGTCGGAGCTGCTCGTCTCTTCAATTCCAAGGCGCTGTAACGCAGCGCTGTTCGCAAATTTTCCTTCAAACGCATCTTTGCTTGCCGAATCCACCTTGCTTTCAAAGTCCCGCATCGCATCGTAATTCACTTCAAACTCCACATTGGGCCGGGTGGGTGTCCAGGCATCCGAACCATAGATACGGTTTGCCCGGTTCACCATGGGGTCAATGGTATCGGAGTTGAACACCAGCGAGATGGGGCCATACTTGGTGTGACCTTCCTGGGCTTTCACAACCGCAATAGACGGCGAGGGCATCCCGCCCAGCTCCAGCGCTTCCTGCAGGTTTTCGGCGGTCAGGTTGTGCACGGCCACAAGGTCTTTGTTCTTGTCCACCTCCACCGGAGCACTCAGCTGGAACCGCACCGATTTCTTCACAGGTTCGCTGTTTCCCTTGCTTTCGGCATTTTCTTGTGCTATACTGTTTTTAGAAAGCAGCTTAGGGGCTTCATCGCCCTGCTCGGTTTTGAGTACCGTGGTAAGGCTGCTTTCTTTTTTTGTTATTTTCCCATTCTCAATGGTCAGCAGGCTACCATCAGAACCACATACCTCATGGACATAGAATTTGCTCGCCGCATTCGGAACAGTATACTCATTTACAATAACAGCCTCATAGATTTTGATACCGTCCACCACAACCGGAGCCACAAAGGTATGAGTGTTGTACCCCCGTCCTTTCCAGTTTTCCACGAAACCAATTTGTTCACCGTACCGGATTACGTTGGGAATGGCCGCTGCAGCGATCTGCTTCACCGGGCCGTTTCCATGCTGCACGGTTGCCTTGGCTCCCTTGCGGGTCAGTTCCACCACACCAAATCCATCACGCTCTACTTTTCCGCCAATGGATTCAAAGAATCGGACGATATTTTCAGCATTTTCTTTGCTGGTAGCACCGTACTCAATTTCTTTTCCAGTGATTTCAGCCGCCGGTGTCATCTGTTCCAACCGGCCAAGATTACGGTTCAGCTGTTTTTCAAGGGTTTCCTCCCCCTCCTGCAGCTGGAACCGCATACTGCGTCCTTCCGCCGCGCTCTCTGTCTTGAGGGCAGCGGCGTTTTCTTTTGCACTGCGCAGGTTGTCCATCGCTTTTTCAGCGTGGGCAAAGTACTCGTCCTGCAAAATTCTGCGCTCGTTCTCGGCCAGGCGCTGGGCCTTCAGGGCAGCCCGGTTGTCTGGGTCAAGGGTCAGCACTTCCTTTGCCCGGCTCACAATGCCGTCCAGCATCTCCTTCACCCGGTTCATCACGGTGCGGATGGTTCCGGCCCTGCCGCTGTTCTTCTCGGCCTGCCCGCGCTGGAACTCTACCCAGCGCTTGAAATCGGATTCATTGGAGAAGATGCCCCGCCAGGCATCGCCCACCAGCTCCTCGGCAGCTTCCTCATAGGTCAGATTCTGCTGGGCATAGTCGGTCATCTTCTCCCGGATCATCTCGTCCACGGTCTCAAAGCCGCTGCTCCTGGCCAGATACAGCAGGGCATGGTCCTGCAAGGTCTTGGCTCCCTCGCTGTCCAGTGCGTTGTACCAGTGGTAGTCCTCGTGCAGCACCGTGCCGAACGTATCCTGTGTACTGTCCCCAAAGAAGATCCGGGCCGTCTCCGTGTCCACATAGGCCCGCACCCGGCTGTCTGCCTGTCCTGCACCGTTCTGCAGCACGTTTTTCAGAACCGCCGTGGTGCCGGTTGCCGCCGCGTTCAGCTCGATCACCTGGCTTCCAGCGTCGTTCGCGTTGCGCAGGGTTCCCTTGTAGATGGTTTCACCCCTGCCCGTCAGGCTCTGTTCCGTCAGAGTGCCGCCCAGCTGGCTCTTGGCCCACCGGGTCTCTGCCGCATCCCTGCCGTAGGTGTAGGCGATCTCCAGCGCGTTCCTGCCCTTGAGGTTGCCCAGCACATAGTTCACGTTGGCCGCCATGCCGCTGCCGGTGCCCGCCAGCTCCAGCGCCTGGTCAAAGGTCTTCACGTCCTCCATCTGGCCCAGCCGGTACAGGGTGGATGCTGCCGCCGCATAGCGGTCACTGTCCACGCCTTCCGGCTGTTTCCGGCTGATCTCCTGCGCCGCCTTTTCGCCCACCTTCCAGCTCCGCAGCACCTGCTCCGTCCGGGCCTGCTTCTGGCCCTCCGTCCTCGGTGCTTCCATGCCGTAGGTCTCCCGCATCGGGCTGTTGCTGCTGTCCATCCCGTCAAGGGTGCTTTCTTCCACAGGGACCGACTGCATCACAGCCTGCCGGTCAGCTCCATTCTGCGCAGTCAGACCAGTGTTTTCCGCACTGTCAAGGGCTAACGGGTTGCGGCTGTCAGCGCTTATGCGCTGACTAAGGGGTTCTGCACCGTCCGCCGCTGTTTCCGTGGGGCTTTCCACACTTTCCCCAGCGTTCTCAACAGCATTCTGCTGGCTGCGCTGTGCCGCCACTTCCCGCAGCATCCGCCGGGTAGCCGCAGCCGTGCTCGGCAACTTCACCCCATAGGCTTCCTCAAAAGCCGCGCGGTTTGCCTCGTTTCCGGCCTCCGGGGTGAACAGCCTGATGGTCTTGCCTGTCAGGCTGTCACCGGCCTCCGCTTCTGCAAACGTCTGCACAGCCAAGTTGTCCGATATGGCAGCAGTTTCCGCACTGTTGCCCTCAGCCGCAGGGCCCGCCGCTTTCAGGTCAGCAGAGCCTTTTTCAGTCCCATCAGACTCCACCGACATGCCAAGGGCCCCACTATTAGGGGGGCTGTCAGCGCTCACGCGCTGACTGAGGGGTTCCGGTTCCCGCGCCAGCTCCTCCCGGCGCTGGTGTTCCTTCAGCGCCTGCTCGTATTCGTCCTGAGCGGCATACCGCTCCACGTTGCCCCGCAGGCTGGAATCTCCCGCGTTCATCCTGGAAAGCCCTGTGCCCACAGCGCCGCCCAGTGCACCGGACGCGCCGCCGGTCAGCCCCGCTTCCAGCGCCTGAACCAGCGTGTCCGTGGTAAACATGGTCTGGGCAGCTTCGCTGTCTCCCAGGGCCGCATCAATGGCCTTGTCGGCGTAGGTCTCCACAAAGGCCTGCACGGCGTTGTCAATGCCGCCGGAAATGGCGTTGGCAACTGCCGGATGTGCCGCCGCAAAGGCCGAATCCCCAGCCAGCGCCCGGATCTTGTCTGCCACAGCTCCCCCCACGGAATTTCTGGCGTAGTCCGCGCCCATGGTTCTTGCCAGATCAGCCGCACCCACGCTGTTGATGGCCCATCCTGCGCCAAACTTGGCCACGCCGCCCGCCAGTGCCTTGCCTGCGCTTTCGCCCTTGGCCGCGCTCTGGCCCATGGCATCCGCAGCGCCCTGGGCACTCAGCACCGGCAGCACCGCCGCCGGATTGATGGCAGCCACGGCAAGGTTCTCAGCCGCACTGGTCGCCACGCCCTGCACAGTCCGCTGCACATCGGTCAGGCCGCTCTGGGCCGCTCCCGTCAGCTGCTGGCCCCGGTTGTACAGCTGGTAGCCCACGCTCTTCTCCGTGTCGATGCCACCCTTTGCTTCCGTTCCGGCAATGCGGCTGCGCATATCCTCGATCTCCTGCCGGGTAAATCCCTGCTGCAACAGGTCGCCGGTGCTGTACTTGGGCTGGTAGTCCATGTCAGTTTCCATCAGCTGGTCATACAGGTTCTTCTCGCGGGGGTTCCGGGCAAGCTCTGCTTCCAGTGCTTTCCGGTTCTCGCTGCTCTGCCGGATGTTCTTTCCGGCCTGCACCAGGTACTCCGCACCCATCAGCGGGGCAGCGGCCACGGTGTCCGCAACGCCGCCCACGGTGTTTGCCGTCCGCCGGGCCAGCTGCTTCCACTCCGGGATTTCTTCCATGGTGTCCAGATACTCCCTGGCCTGCCGGATCTCCGTGTCCGTGTACCCCAGCTTTTTCAGGTCCGCCGTGCTGTAGGTGTTGCCCACCTTCCCCTTGATTCCCGTGGTGCGGAAGGGGTCGATGCTACCATCCCCGGCGCTGGCCCCGTTTCTGCTGGTGCCGGCCTCGGCATAGCTGGTATAATTGCTCTTCTTTTCCAGCAGCTTGTTCACAAGCTCCTGATTCCGAGGCTGGTCAAACCACTGGTTGGCCTGGTCAAAATCGTCCGGCTGGCTGTATTCCGCATAGCTGTTCTTCAGCTTCTGGGCCTGCTGTCCGTACCACGTTCCCAGAGTATTCCCCGCCGGGCTCACTGTCACCTTCTGCCGGCTCAGCTCGTCGCTCCGGCTGTCCATGGCATCCGCAAAGCCCAGGTTGTTCCTTGTCCGGTAATCCTCCAGCGCCGTGGAGTACAGGTCGGTGCCCGTCTGTCGGCTCGTTGCTTCCTGCTGTTTTTGTGCACGCAGGGCAGCAGCGCTGCCCTTTGCCCAGCTTGTTCCCGTACTGCCAAGGGCTAACGGGTTGCGACTGTCAGCGCTCTTGCGCTGACTGAGGGGTTCTGCCCCGCCCGCTGCTGTTGCCATCACAGTCTTTTCCTGCCGCTCTTTTTCATTGCGGTTCCGCAGCGCAGCAGCACTTCCCGATTTCCATGCCATCCTGTTTCCTCCTTAAAATCCAGCGTTCTGCATTGCCCTGTCGATCACATCGTCCGATGCACCCAGATTCATCAGCCGACTGGCGATGGTATTTGCATCCATTCCCTGTTCCTTCCACCCCTTTGCATAGCTCAGGGCGTTGCTGTACGGCATTCCGGTACTCTTACCCGTGCTCCCTCCCGTGGTTCCCCCGGGCAGGGCCCACTTGTTCGGATTCGCCAGCGGGGCAATCAACCCGATGCTGCCGCCGCTCTGGCTGCTGCTCGTGCCGCCGTCCTCTTCCAGCCACCCGGCATCCTGTAAGATTTTCCGGTAAGTCGGCTTCAGCTCATCCTTGTCCGTCATTTTCCGGTAATCCGTTGCGATCTGCCGCAGCTGGCTGTTTGTCCACCCGCTTCCATTCTTGCTGGAGCCGCCGGAACTCCTCGAACTGCCGCCCGAGCTTCCACTCCCGCCCGAACTCCGGCCGGACAGGGCCTTTGTAAAGCTCTGCTTTCGTACATAGTCATTGAATGCCCAATCTGCCACATCGTCACGGGTAGCGATGGAATTCGGATCCATGCCCAGAATGTTCAGAATCGTCTGTGCGCCCTTCTGGTCACCGTTTGCCGTCATGCCGGATGCACTCTGGATCCATTTGAGCTTATCCTCCCACGTCATCTGCTTTCCGTTGTAGCCGTCCAGCAGCGTCGGATCCATTCCGGCATCCTGCATCATTGCCTTTGCCAGATCAATCCCCCCGGCATCAGCGAGATTCATTGCCACCTGTACCGTTTGCTGCCGTGCCGCCTGCTTCTGCAGCGCCAGCTGCTCTTCCTGATAGGTGTACCCCTTGTACCCATCATAGGCCGTCAGGGCCGCCGATCCGATGTTCTTTACCGTGTTCCAGAGGTTGTTCCAGTAATTGTCGTTTTCGTTCCGGGCCTGTTCGCTCTGGTTGGCAAGGAAATTCTGCCACGCCGTGTAGTTGGCAAAGTTGCTGCCGTAGGCACTGCGGTCCAGCGCCTCGGTGTTGGCCATGCCGGAAAGGGCACTCAGCAGGTCGTTCTGCTGGTTCTGGTATTCGCTCAGTGCCTGGCCTCTCAGGCCGGGTACCGCATTGTCAATGCCGCTCAGCGCCTGCTGCTGGCCCTGCTTTGCCACGCTGTCGGCGTAGCTGCTGCCATACCCGCCCGCCAGCATCGCCGCGTTGGCCTGGGCGTTCTCCGCGCTGGCGGCAGCATTGGCCTGGGCCTGGGCGCGGTACTGCTGGTAGGCTTTGCTGCCGGTGTCCCAGTCGAACCCGCTGCCGATCTGCCCGGTCAGGCTGTCCATTGCGTCCTTGTTCCGGCTCACATAGTCCGCCGGGCGGTTGGCGTTCCATTCCCGCTCTTCCTGTTCCGCCTGGTTCTTTCTCCGTAAGGTATCAAATAACATAAAGTTCCCTTCTTTCTGTCCTCTGTCGCAGGGCCCCACACCGGTCTTCAGAGCAAGCCACCCGTCATCATCTTCACGATAAGCGGCCCGGCGAGCTGTGCACCGATCCGCAATACGTTCCCCCAGAAGTTGGTGTTGTTCGCATCCTTCTTCTGGTTGGCCCCCACCGCGTTGGCATACTCGGTCTGAGCACTGTTCAGCTGGCCATAGTAATTGTTCAGGCGGGTGTTGTAAGCATCCTGCGCCAGCTTTTCCTGCTGCTGCAAAGAGCTCAGCCGGTTGCCCAGGTCACTCTTTTTGGTGGCATATTCGTTGTAAGCCTGGTTGTATAAGCTGTCTGCCACGTCCGAAAGCCCGTTCATGGTGCTCTGGTAGGCCGTCTGCCCGCTGGAAGTGCCCCAGCTGTTGCCGTAGCCGCCGCTGCGGGCCGAAGCGTTGGCGGCAGCGTTCTCGCTGGCCAGCTCCGCACCCCGGGTGTACTGGTTCTTGTACTGCTGGTAAGCTGCGTCCTTGGTGTAGTCGTAAGAAAAGCCGTCCCGGTTCATCTTGTCCAGCTGGCTCTGCGTGCCGCTGATCTGGCTGCCGTACTCGCTCTGATACTCCCCGGGCTTCTGTCCTTTGATGTAATCCAAATTGTTCTTTGCCGTGGTCACCCGGTCATTGCTCTGGGCGTACTGGTAGCTGTTGGAACCGTTCTTTCTGGTTCCAAACACGCCGGTGCCCGCATTCTTTTCGCTGTTGCCGGTAATGCCGTCATACACATCCCCTACCATCAGCCCCACATTGTGGCCCGGGATCAGGTACTCCCACCATTCTCCTCTTGCCATCTTCTCACTGTCTCCTTTCGTTTACTCCACCTTCAGCCCCATGGCGGTCAGCTTGTCCCGCATGGTGTCGCTGAAATTCGTCTCGTCCAGGTTCTGCATCATGTACATCATCTGGTCCCGCAGCTGCATCAGGTAGTTGTTGATGCTCCGCCTGTCCTCCGGGGCCATGTTGTCACTCAGTTTCGGCATGGCGATCTCGCCAAGCCTCGTAATATCTGCCATATAAAATCTCCTTCCTCTAAGCAGAGCTATCGGGTTGCGGCTCCCAGCGTCTGCTTCACTCCGTTCGCATCCTGCTGGCCGCGGCCCCAACAGCTCCTCCATCAATCCGCCACTGGCGGCGGTCGTCGCCGTTGCCCTTCGGGGGAGCTGCAAGCAACTGCACCGCAGGTGCATTGCGCGCTGAGAGGGTCATCGTTTCGGTTCCCCTCCGGCCACCCGGTTGCCCCGGCTCTCTGCCATGCTGAACGCAATACTTCGCACCACGATCTGCCCGGTGCCCTTGATCCGCAGCCGCATGGTGTCGTGCCGCTCCGGCACAAAGGGCAGGTTGACCCGGGTGTATTTGTTCAGAACGGCTGCCTGGCCCAGCGTCTCCCAGGCCCCGCCCTCATAGCTGGCCTGCAGCTCCACAACGCTGTATGTCAGGGCATCCACCCGCAGAAACACCCGGTTGATGTACTTGTCCGCCGGGATGTTCAGTCCAATGTCGCCGCTCACAGCCTCAAAGCCCACCTTCTGTTCCAGATTCGCCTTTGCCGTGTCGGTGTCCCGGTCGGCCTCCCGTTCCGGTTCGGTGGCCCACAGGTTTACGCCGTCCCATTGGTAGAGCTGCCGCCCCGTGGAGCACATCGCCCAGCCGGAAGCATTCTCTTCCGCCGCCGTGTCCTCCTCGTGCCAGAGCCGCCGTTCGGTGTCGTAGACCAGCAGCCGGGTCTCGTTCCGGCCCGGCACCCGCAGATGCAGGTAATACCGGGTGTCCAGCACACCGCCCACCGCACCGCGCACGTTCATCAGCCAGGTGTTGTCCAGTCCGCCGCTGATCTTCACCGGCAGGCTGCCGTCCCAGGCCATCACGCCGTCGGGGGAAAGGTAGTACAGCACCTCTGCCAGCACACACATGCTCTTGCTGGCCTGCTTGGCCACGCCCCGGCACTGCACGCTCACCAGCTGATAGTCTGCCGGGCGGCTGCCGTAGAGCTTGTGCAGGCAGTTCTCCTTGAAGAACAGCACATAGCCCATGCAGGTGGCCGCACCGGTAAAGGGGCCGTCACTGCCCACGTTCACGGCGTAGCTGTCCGAAGCAATGCCCCGGTAGCTGTACCAGTTGGTGGGGTCGCCCAGCTTGCAGCTGTAGATCACGTTCTCCTCGCTGTTGCAGCCCCATACCCGGTTTGCGTTCTCGGTCACATATTCCAGCCGGGGCACCCGCCGCCTGGCGGTAATGGTGGTGCCGCCCGCTGTGGCGCTCTCGCTGCCGTTCATGCTCTTCCAGGTGGTACCACCCGCCGTCACGGTAAAGCTGCCGTAATAGCGTGCGCTCTCGGTCTTTGGGCTGCCGGTCAGCACAATGCTGTCCCCGTCCATCTGCTCAATGGTCACCTCACCGTTCACGCCCTCGGCCAGATATTCTTCCACCAGCCCGGGCACCTGCTCCACCGTAATGGTATCCCCCTTCTTGAAGCCCGCAGCGGCCAGCCCGGGCAGGGTCATCTTCACGCTGTTCAAAAGGATCTCCGCCCACTTGCCGCTCTTGGCATCGTACTGTTCCAGCACGTTCACATAGGCCCACTTGCTGGAAGAGGAGTTCTGTTTCAGAAACAGCGTCCCGTCCGCCGGGCCAGAAGGTTCCGTGGTGCCCACGCTGCTCACGGTGTAGGTCTTGCCGCCCGCGTCGCATGGGGCAATGGTCACCGTGCCGGTCTGGCTCCATGCGGCGCTCAGGGCTTCCAGCTTTCCGGTGGCCGTGTCAAAGCTCTTGGCATCCGGCCAGATCAGGATCTTCGTGCCCATGCCGATCATAATTTTCTCGCTGTCCGTCACGGCGTTTTCCAGCACGATCTCCCCGCCCGCAGCCGCAGTGGCCACGTCGTCCTCGCTGTCCTCGGTGTAGCGCAGGGTGGTACCCTCGCACAGCAGCAGGCCGTTCAGGTGGTACATCCCGTTGCAGCGGCCCATGGCCCGCATGGTGCGCCGGGGTGTCCGGGTCTGCAGTGCGGGGTATCCCCGGCTGGAAAAGTTCTTCATCTCGGTAAATTCTGCCTCGGCGCAGGCATAGCTTTCGTTCAGGCCGCCAAAGGCCGTCTGGATGCTCTTCCCCGTCGAGATGCTGTATAAACTCGGCAGTGCCATCTCAGTACCTCCACTTCGTGGCCATCCTGGGCAGGTAGGTGTGCCTGCACCAGGCTGCAAACTCCTGCTGGTTCTCGTTGGCCAGCTGCATCTCGTTGGCATAGCGGTCGGTCTCGCCCAGGGCCGCGTCCATCTGGGCCGCCAGATAGTGGGCATAGTAGCTGTCGTAGGGCTCCGGCAGCAGCAGCTCCGCGTCCTGCCGCAAAAGTTCCTGCTCCCGGTCGTATAAAATATCCGCACCCACGGCATCAAAATCGGTGGTGTCGCTCTTGTCCACCACGCTCTTTCTCAACCCCGCATCCGCCTGCCGCAGCCATAAGATCTTCAGCTCGCGGTCAAACCCGTTGTTGGGCCGCAGCTTGTCAGCCGTTTCGATTGCTTTTCCTACTGTCACGCTTATCCCATCCTTTCACATCTGCAACCCGGGTTGCGGCTCCCAGCGTCCACTTCGCACAAAGCTTTGTGCTCGTGTCCTGCTGGCCGCGGCCCCAACAACTCCTCCCTGTTTCCGTCACTGGCGGCGGTCGTCGTCGTTTCAATTGCCTTTCCTACTGTCATAAAAGACCTCCAAACAAATAACCCCCGGCATAGGGTCTGCCGCAGCTTCTCCTTGTTCGTTTCAAACTTGGTCTGCCG